>Ga0209424_1000026_pt1 | contig 15211 bp, 5 predicted proteins | sample TergutNc150M_FD_187288 | JGI IMG/M metagenome (GOLD analysis project Ga0209424, IMG submission 187288) | Nasutitermes corniger midgut segment microbial community from laboratory colony in Florida, USA - Nc150M (SPAdes) (version 2) | ecosystem: Host-associated > Arthropoda: Insects > Digestive... | reverse complement strand
GTGGTGTATGGCAAAGAAATAATTGTGGTCTGATTTGTTGCATGGATCAGAGTCTAGAGGGAGGAGAGTTGTGAGGAAAGGCTGAACAGGGGAAGGAGTTGTGCTGTCATATGGGTGTTTGCACAGGCATCACCAGCTCCTACTCTCCTGGTAAGATATCTCAATGTAGAATGTGCTGTCACTGTGATTTTATCAGTTGTAGTCTGGAAGTCTGTACCAAGACAAAGTCTCATGTTGCACATGTAGCCTGTCTTGACTCAAAGCTTGTAAATTGTGATGCCACAATGTTTATACTTCTTAGTTACGTATTCCAAAATTACCAAAACTTTGAATTTCACAATGAATTCATCAGGTACCAACTGTCCCAAGTGGCTGAAAAATTCAGTAAACAAGCATGTGAAAAATGTATTCTCAGATTTCATTTTCTGTCATAGCTTTTACTGGTCAAATCAGGTTTCCTATTCTTCTGAGAAAAATATAAAAAGCACGGTGTTATAATGTCAGTCACCTCTTTCCTGCTGTTACTGTAAAATAGTATTTGGAACTGTTCAAGTGTAGACCAGTAGGTTTTATTATTTTTTTTTTTGGTGCAGAGGACTTCCAGTTGTGTTATCAGGCCAAACAAAAACTGAATAATGTCTGATTTCAGTCAAACACAACAATATATATATTTATTTTATCTTGACAACATATTTCAGTGAACTGACCATTATTAGGCCATATTTACAAAACTTAGAATAAGGTGTGTGTAGTGCAAATAATATTTACATAATGTGGGATCACCTAAGACTTACAAATTATATTAAAATAGTATTAAATGATTGGTTGTAGCCTGTACTATATCAAGGTTGTGTATGATGTACGACAATCGGAAGCTGAAACAAAATTAAAATAAGAATGTTACACATTTAAAAGCTGATAAATGTGTAATATTTTTATACTGATGCTGGTATGGTTTCTCCATTTCTAAAGAGCTTTGTTTCTGAACACTGGGTATGTCAGAGACAATGTGAAAGGTGAGTACTATGCAGAGAACTAAAAACTGCTTTGTGGAATGCAGTGTGGAAGAAGGGAAAGATTGTTGTTGACAAAACAGTGGTTTTTGCTTAACACAGTGAACAGCCTCGTACTGTTTGAAGATTGATGCCATTAGCAGACACTACTAGATCACCTTGAGAACACCTGTGTAGTCCAGACTGTGTCACGTGTGTTATATGGGTGTTTTCAACCCTTAACTGTAAGTCGTGATGGTACAAATTTGGCCCTGACAGTGAGGTGACACAAGCCACCACTATCAACCCTAAACAGAATGCAAGAAAACAGCTACTGCATGTGTTTGAGAAGTTAGTGAAGAACTGCACAAGAATGTACAGCCTTTGAATGGCATTGTTTACAAAGGATGCTATGTCAAGGTCTTGGGATGCCTTGGGTATGGAATAGTGTGAACAGTATGACATTTATTCTGGATTATGTGTATTTGCTTCATGTTCCTGCAGGCCATCTCTTCATTCCAATGAACCAAGCTTGCAGCTGATCGATATGGGACGAGGGATTGATATGACATTGTTTCCTGAAGGTACCACATTTAACACAGTGGTCAGTACAAAGGACTTCCAGTGTATAGAAATGCAGACCAAACAGCCATGGACCTACCAGGTGATCATATTTTGTTAAGCCACATATACGTTGATTAGGAAGATACTTATTACCTATGATAATACTGAATAGTATCCTTGAAATTTCTTCATCTTTCAAATATCCTCCTCAGAACTTTCTTCCCAGGTACTATCAAGGTCTTTTCTTTCATCAGCATGAAGACTGAAATTTTGCAGTTCTATAAAACAAGGGCCAAGTTTAGTTTGAAGTATGTATTTTAACCTTTATTGTATGGCATTTAAATTCCATTTTCTTGCTGAGGAATTTTCTTCACGACGGCCCTTTAAATCGTTGCACGTGTTTGACAATAAATGTTTACGTATTATGAACCAAAGATAATGAATTAATGCAATAATCTGCATTGCGCTGGGAATAAATCAGAGATACTTCAGTAAAAAAAAAAAAAACCCCAGTGGAAATATTTAGTGCCTAAATGCAGGAAGTTAATTTAAAAAAAATACAATTTTCAATTTATTTTACTTACATTTCTGTTTTGGGCCCGAAGTTTGCATAAGAAATTCTGGCTTAAGGGTTTGTGGATTTTTGCCTTGGCGTGGTAGCATGAGAAACATCACCTTCACACACACACACATCATACTTTCTCAACACTTCACTAACAACTTTTCTCTTCACATCACTCACTAATCACACGTGACACCCTCATGAACTGAGAACGACCTACGTTTGTTGAGTTTTGTTCCCGTATACCGACATGCGTTATTGTTTCCAGTATGTTTTTCATGATGGGGAATCAAGAATTTCTGCATGGTATTTCTTTACTATGTCAAGAAAAGAGTAATTAAAACAGGGATATTTCAGCAGTTGTCTAAAAATGCATAAGATGCTATTGCCCAAATAAATAATGCTGTCGCTTGATGCCCCTGCTTTCCGGTATGGGGACAGGAACCCGGCTCTCTTACGCACAAACGTGGCAGACTGCTGACTTAGAAACGAATATTCAGTCCGGCTTATTATTATGAAGATGGAACAAGTGGTAACGCTTTGAAATGCCATATTATTTGAGCTGGTTTATAGCTCTACTATTTACAGATCAGTATGTTTATTTCCATATATCAAACTGCAGTTGGAATTATAAGCCCAGTGGAGTTGCGAACGAGGCTTCAGACTATCAGTATAAGTTATGGGAAAATCATGACCTCACATTACAGCCAGTAATTACCTATACTTATTCGTGTGAGCGAATTTCTGCATCCTGTTTATTTCATTTTTCAAACCATCCTTCTGTAATGGACCAGAAACTGAACTGAAATGTAACACAGGCTTTAGAGAAACCATTTACAATTGGCATTTTATCATATATGGACAGTTGGTGCTTAGTCCCCTTTAGCAGTAATGTATCTTGGGACCATACTCAAAGTGTGTCTCTGTTTTAACTAAGAGAATGAGAGCAGTGTGGTGTATCGGTCACCAAATGTGATGTAATTTCCAAGATTTGCTTAAGGCCAGGCCTGACCTTAAGTAAATCATGGAAACCCCTTCTACACAAGCTTAAGGAAAGGAGACAACCATCTATAACACAATGGTCTGACCTCTGCCATCCTATGCTTCACCCTGACATGAGCCATATGTCTTATCCACACCAGCCCCTGGCCTCCATGTGGGTCTTTCTCTCCTACCTGCTCTGTAACCAGACCCACGCCTACCCTGTCACCCTCCTTTCCACTGGCTGAGGCCATTTTTGAGCCAAGCCTTTTTTCCCCTATGAATACCCCTACATTTCTTAAACATGGTCATTCTACACCTATCCGCCTATGAAGATGGAACTGACAGAGTGTTCCAAAATGTCGGCATATAAAATTCAGACACCGGGGAATTACCCAGAAGAAAGCATACAACATTCAGAACATGGCGAAAGTTTGAAATTAAGAATGTCTATGGTTTGTTGACTAGTACATCAAGAATCTGTTACTTAGGGTGTTGCTTATGGTATGAGAAGTACATCTCTGTTTTAGAGTTTTCACTTTCTCTGTTATGTGACCCATGTGAGCATCTGAAACCAATATTCTTCCATTTTTTAGATGAGCATGTGGTCTTCTGTCCCAGACTTCTTTGAGCCCTTTGACCATGAGTTGGTCTTCCACACTTTTTCGTAACATTTAAATGTATTTTCACTTACAGGAAAATCTCTTGCTGAAGATTTTTTCTCTTCAGAGGAACAAATGAGGTCAGTTAACTCCCATCAGCCAGAACTGAAGGCACCACAGTTATTCTCAGTTTTTCATGCCTTGTTGTTTTGACAAGTACTGATGTGCATAAACTGCTGTCTTAGCATATCAAAACAGATTGGAGTTTCATCCTCCTTTTCCATTTTTCCCAAGAGGTAATTGGCATAGATTAATTATGTGGCGCTTGTATGCAATTCTTCAAGGTAGTATGATGGATGTTTTTGCACTAATGTAGTTTTCTGATAATTAACTAACCCTTTATGATGCATACATCTTACTGCCTTATCATGACCCCTTTGAAATCCTGCCACAAAATTTTCAACGATGTTGATATTCCCATTGCCTTTATTTACATTGTCTGGTAAATGAAGGTCTTTGTATATATTTCTTGGTCCCACACAATGCTCTTTGGGTTCAGTTCTTTCCCATTATTAATAGGCCCTCACCTTTTCTACCCTGCAAATTGTACATTCTGTTCTGTGACATGTAATTACAGTTCTACAGCACAGCTGTTACTTTGCTTCCTTCTGCGTGTGTGAGTACAATGATTTTAACATAGGTGTTATAATTGGAACCCACTGATTTTGGAGTTGTATGTGCTGCTGTATCTTTCCTTCTGACATGGATCACCCATGACTTTTACAGAATATTTTAAAAGTTTTTCACTTGAGAAATCTGACTTCAAATTAGCTGGGGATACATTAATTAAGAAGTGAGAAGTATTAAGTCATGTGTATAATTACTGTAGCAGCACCAATCCATGGCAGATAGAGAAATGTAGTCTTATTCACACAACGTGTTTAACTGTGTGCATGCTTATAGGTGACTGACTGCTTTTCAGATGATGAATGAGGTAAAAAGTATTGTCTCTTATTTGGGTTAATACATTATACTACTGCAGTGCTACAGGCATGATTTTAAGCTTTGTTGGATTTCATAAATCAGTGATATTCTGTGCAGTTCCAGTGCTTTCTTTCATGTTTGTCTTCTGTACATCTTCATACGATTTGAAAGTGCTCTGTGTTTCAAAATGTCGATAGATTCTTCCCTTTTCCAGCTTTTTCATCTCTTCCTGTAGGCAGCCACCAGCAATGTTATGAGAAGTCCCAATGTTCAGTTTTAATGTAGTTTTAACTTTGATATATGATATATGTTTTGATATTACAGATAGATCTATATGGAATTGCTGGTACAATGCATTGTGTGTATTTTAACCAGTATATGAAAGTCTGTAAGGAGAGTGATGGTCGATGGTTTATACGGCAATCAATTTCAAGGTAAGAATCTGTATTGCATTATAGATTTCAAATAGGTATGTGGCATGTGCAATAAATTTGAAAGTAAAATGTCATTATATTCCTTGTATAGACATGACATGTTTCTTGGTACTTTTATCGTTGTGTATGGTATTGTAAGACACAGTCACCATAATAGTTACACACTGCAGCAAAAACATAATGAGACTGAAATAAAGTGAAAACATGACAGGCTGCTGAAGATGCATTAAGGTGTGACCTTGGCAGTCCCAGTAAGATCTGACAAAGTGTTATTGCATTGTTTTGTATGGATGTACTTTGTGCATTATGTTTATTGCACTGTCATTAACCTGAAAGTAGAACAGTGTATCAGCTTTTAATTTTGTTTCAACTGGCGGAATAACCCAATTGAAACATGTGAAAAATGTACAGTTTACTAGGGTATGTCTTAGTCCTGAACACAGGCATTTTAGAGGTTTGAGTTTTGAAAAAGTAGCAAGGATGTGAAAAGTGGTCCTCCCTTAGGCACCATATACAACTTTTAACCCAGAACTGTTGGACAGAGTGTGCAATTTCCTTGCAAAATACAGTTCATTGACACTCAAGAGAGATGACAAGTGATTTAAATGTGAATAAGGAATTGATAAGGTCCATAATTATCAGCCTTGGTTAAGAGAACAATTTGTAAACAGTGCCCTGAAGTTTGCGTGGTTACAGCTTACTTTGAGCATGGTTTACAGGAGGTGATCTATTGAAACTGAATGTCAGTTTAGAAGTGTTGACACATTGAAACCAACTAATACCATTCAAGATATTTTACCATGTGCAAATTCTTCAAGCCAAATGGTTGAAATAATTTATTATTTTCAGAACACAATTTATTTTGTAGTTATCACTCTGACATACTCTGATTGCTGCTTGAAGGTATTAGTGCTGAAATATTGCAATAAAGAAAATATGTGTTCAAATTATTTTGGACTTTATGTGATCCATGATTCATTCTTTATTTGAATATATACAATAATGGTACCAGCAAACGCACACAAGTATATTGAAATTAATTTGTATACACAATGAATGCCTACATGTTTTGGCCAGCCGTGTGGTCATCTTCAGGGATGTGAAATATAAAATTTATGTAGATTGCAATTATGAATTAAAATTATGAAAAATACCAGAACCATTCGAAATGCCTAGAATTACAATCATAGGAACCCATAGTTTAAATGTACATAAATGTGAGTAATTGTAATAGGAGTGTGTTTATATTTGATTGGATGGTATACATAGAAGGTTTTAGTTAGTAATTCATCATCTTGTAATAACTGGAGCATGAGAGTGTACGATATTTAATAATATATGGTTAGATGTTACATAATTACAAGCTAGTGTAATAGGAAGGTATTCGGCTGACTGCCATTTTACTGTATGGGCAAGGTACATGAATAATGGCGATGATGCCACACAAAATATCATGGAAATTCCATGGTGTGATGAGTAGCAGCAGAATGACTGGATGTGCACTGTTGGTATTAAATGAGAAACATTCACCAATTGACATAATTTTGCATGAAAAAGAGAAGCACAAAGAACTGTGCCTATAGGCAGAGGAAGAAATGTGTGTGCAGCTAGGTTGCCTTTCTTCCTGTGTTCTTTGCACTTTTGAAACACTGACTCTTGTTTCACATTTATCAAATTATACCATTTGGTTTGAATTATCCAGAGCTTATAATGCAAGCTGTCTAGGGCAGGAAATAAATGTGCAGGATGGCATCAAAGCATCATTGCATTTTGCACTGTGTATTTAAATTTATTACCTGTTTGTCTGGAATGTGGTCTTTTGTGTATGAATGTTTGCAAACATTCCTTTGATAGCTGGAGAAGTGATATCAGTCAGTGCTGTGCTGCTCAGCAGAAAACTGACATGTATGGCCTAAAAAAGTGTGCCACAGAACAGTCACCATGAATGCAGGCAGAAGGTTGACTGTGGAATTTCTTTGGCTGTTGTTGTAGACTTCTTCACATGTGATCACAAATTACTCTTCTTTCAGTATGCATTTCTTTCATTGCAACTGCATACATCTGTTAATTTCTGGCTCTTCCAGTTTTCTGTTTGTGGTTGGTTTGAAAACCATTTGATGTACACTGTTTTGAATGAAACTGATTATTTCCATGGGTAAAGCATTTTCTAGGTTGGTCAACAATTTCATGTGTATTGACGCATTTGTGAAGGTGTAAACCCTGACAAAAATCTTTTCATCATTTATAGCATTGTGCAGTGTAGCATTCTGAATGCAGTTGCATTCTGACATCACAGTTCACTGTAGAGTATTCTGGAACTGCACACAACAGTAATGAATTTCAGTGCTGGAAGTTACCTTAGTGACAGGGAACTTCCTGATACTGTATTGCGTTCTTGAGTAAGATTAAATATACAGTGAAACCTGCTTATGGAGTTTTCCCACCCGAGATGTTAGAATAATTTCATACCAAATCTATCCCGTGTGATTGATGTATATGTTATCATTTTAATACTTTCCGTGCATGAAAGGGTATCCCACCCAAGAAGCACAAAAAGTTCATGGTGGAACAAGTTTTTCATCCACTTGATATTAACCACGTTTTGTGAAAGTCTTAGTTTCCCATTTGATCAATTTGTTATTACTTAATTACTGCTGTCCTTTATAAGAGCAGTCTCCCAGTCTGTTTCCACCGTGGATCATAGGTAGAGATAAGAAACTCACTGTTTATCTGTGAAAATGTGGTTGGGAAATGATGCTACATTCTGACTGCACTGCCTTCAGTTTCCACACATGCATTTCCAACAGCATATGGCAGTGTTACAGCATCTTTATGATTTACAGTGTAAGTAAGCAAGGGTTTAATGGGGCATGTAGTAACTGTCACTGTAGAACTTTAAGTTCAGTAATATAGAATATTATGTGTGCAGAATTTATATACACTTTTTGTGTTTACCTTACCTATGTACATTGTATTTTAAGAGTGGTTGAATTCCCTGCACTTGTGTGATCCACACATGCCCTTTTTTTTGGGGGGGTGGGAGGTGTTCGGAAACAAGTGTGTACTCTTGTCTGAGGTACTACTTTGTGTAAAGTTTCTTAATGATATTAATGGTGAATTAAGGACACTTGAGATGTATTAACAGTCACTGACAGGGTTGTTTTAGAGGTATACATTACATTTACATTTGTTACTTGAATCTCAATAAAGTTATACATCACGTTGTTTTATTCAGGTACTCCAAACGACACCTGTGGGAGCAGTTCTTCTATACCCTTCTGAATGTTGAGTCTTGTGAAAAGTTACCAGACGTGTCTGAGCTCCGACGTTTGGTTGAAGCTGAAATATTAAGTAATAAGCATTTTTCTGACTTGACTCATGTCCGAAATATTCTTGGTGGTAAATGAAAGAAACTTGTTAACTGAACACTGATGATAGGTTGTACCCCAAAGCATTTGAGGAGTTTGAACTGTGGACATTTTGGATTTTGTCAACTAAACATTATTCTTAAGTATGTATTCCCTCAGTGTCATATTGCTCTGGACCATCCCATACATTTTCACTTACCATTATCTATGAAATACGGAGAGTCTCATTGTGGTAGTTGCCTTTACCTCAAATTTGTTACTCAGTGGAATATTTAAAAAATCAATACCAAGTGATATATTGTGCCCCCCCCCCTCCCAGTATTTTCTTGTTTTAAGGTGGATTTGAATACATTATGAATTAGACATTTTGACCATCATATCTTGTACAGCAAAAGTGGAACAAAGTTATATTTTTTTTACCTTGCATAATAAAATTAGAATATCACATAATTACATTGTGTTTTATATCTTGCATGTATGTGTTATTTTTATGACTTGTACCATGTGTCTTAATGTTTCATATCAGTTTTTATATGTAATGGGAACCTGAGATTTTTATTAGTTTTCACTGTGCAGTGTGATGGTAAAGCGTTTGTTTAAGACCCATTGCATTTTTCTATATTCACAGCAGTCTCTGGATAAGGTCATACTTTATATTTTATCATTTTCAATTTCCTAAATACTGAAAGGAAAATGAATAAATAAATTAGTTTTTACTGTTCCCTTGTATTTTCACTCTGAAGAACCTGTGTTAAGCAATTCAGATTATTCACAAAATGAATACTAATTTTGTTCATTGACTAATTGAAATTTTCAACGAGTGTAGACATTTGATCATAAGTTAAGTTATTTGAGAATTATCATTTCTTTATAATTAAATTTGAAAGATGTTAATTTTATGATTAAAATTGTATTAATGATTTAAATTAAAATATAAATAAAAAGTATACCAACTACTATTTTGTTGTTTGTATATAAATGCACATTTTCCTGTCATAATTGCCACTGATAGCATGTTTGAACATGTCAAACGGTGTGGCAGACCAGATGCAGTAAGGATCCCAGAATATCATAGTTATTTTTGGCTGTTCGCTTACATCTCTTAACGGTGGTGATTGTTGAGGGGAAAAATGGTCATAAACCCTTAGAAGCTTACGGCCTTGAACATCCGATTGTAGTGCTTGGAGGTTCAAAATCGAAGCAGCAACCCCATATCTACTATGTGGCTGGGCAAGTAGTAAGCAAGGTCCTTTCCAAGATATTTACCTCCAGTTTGAAAGAGTACTAAGCCTGTGTAGTACGTCAGAGTTTTTTTTTTATCATGGACGCAAATATAAATGAGAAGACAGAACATATGGAAATTCAGGTGTCTAAAGTGGAGAATCAGAGTTACTGGTATACACGAACACAAAAATTGTTTTCAGAGAACACCGGAGAGGTTCCTCGTAAGTTTTTAAAAACGTCGCCTGTTGGCAGGCGATATTTCCAATTTTTACCGCCGCGTAGTTATAGGACGAACGTAAAGTGGCTAGTAATATTTTCAATGTGAAGGCGAGGCTCTGGAGCAGGACCAACGTCAAACTGCGTCATAATTTTGTTAATCTCGTGTCTATTCTTACAATCATATCCAGCAACAAGTTTGCGTAATAAAATACAAGTGACAAGTATCGCACTCCTGTATGTTTCCGTATCATAGTAGTTACGGGCCGGATATAGGAGTTCCTGTGACGCCATCAGATTGGAAGCCTTGATGAAGGCACGCCGACCGTAGTCGAAACACCCGTTAAAGGGCATAGTGGTGACGGCAGAGTTAAGGTAGCCAGTTGTATCCAATCCCCGAATATGAGAATTATCAGGCGGATAGCAGATGGTATGTGTGAAGGAAAAGTGGACATCCCTCACTTAATTGCAACTTGCAGTTACATGCACAGCCTTATCTCAAGTCAGGTCAGATTGGAATAAAGAAGAAGAACGCGCCTCCTGTCGGTTGGCGAGAGCGGTTTTTAATCCTTGCTATTAGCAATGGAAATTTAAAGTGAAAAGAAGCAGGAAATACCTGTACACATGTGTAACAGGAAAAACACGGTACCGTAGGAGTCGTTTAAAACCTGACCTAGGTAATCAAAATGCCAACAGAGTAACGTACGAAATTCGTAATTAATTAAAAACTACTGTAAAAAGAAAGAAGTATGGGTTAATATAAATGTATGTGAAAAATACATGTGTATAGTGGACACGTAAAAACGAGGAGGCGTTTAAAACCTGACCATAGGTAATGAAAATGCGAATAGATTAACGTACGAAATCGGTAATGAACTCAAAAAGTACACGATCTGAACATTCAGTTATGTAGATGGAGAAAAAAAATACAACTTCACTTTTAACCGTTTGTAAGAATGGCGCCCAACGTTGTACCAGAGACTGCAACACAGATGTGGAGTGTCATGCTCTACCGAGTGAGCTAGCCAGTATAGAGTAAACACCAATAAGTCAAGAAAAGACATCAGATAAAAAGACCTAGACATTCAGTTACGTAAATGGAGAAATATTACAACTAAATTCTAAACAGTGGGTAAGAATGGAGCTAAACGTGTTAACAGAAATCAGGAAGCTGATATTGATCATCATGTTGTACCGACTGAGCTATCCAGTGTAGGGTAAACACGAATAAGTCAAGAAAGCTCATATCAAAAATTACAAGACCTATATATTCAGTTACGTAAATTGAGAAAAATTAAAACTTTACACTAAACAGCGTGTAAGAACGTGTTATCTGGAATGACGAACCTGTTATTGATAAACATGATCTACCGACTGAGCAAATCAGTAATGGGTAAATACGATGTCAAGAAGTAACCTTAGACTCAAAAAGGAGAGGCCCTAAATATTCAGTTATGTAAATTGAGGAGAAATCAACTTCGCTCTAAACAGCGTGCAGAAATGGCGCCCAGCGTGGTACCAGAAACCACGACCATGATATAGATTGCCATACTGTTTGTGATAAAGCCAGTAAATGGCAAATATAAATTGGAGAATGAGACTTCCCGAACTCGAAAACACAGAAATTGTATATGCAATTATGAAAACAAAAATAACATATCTTCTCTTTTTGCAATAGTCGTGTTTGTATATTCGAATTACAATAATTGAAATATAACTCGCTATGTGCGAATTCGTTGAAGAGAAAATTGTCATTTAGAGGAAGGGAGCGAAACACCGGAATTGAAGATCTGGTTACCAAAATTAAGAAAATGAAATCAGAGAACACGGAAAGTCGAATAACTTTCTCTTTGGTGTCAATGGAACGATACACAATATACGCGTCCTTAAACTATCAGTTATTGTTGAACCTTGTTTGAGATGGTCAGTTAAAGGGTAAAAACTAACAGGTGTAAAATAATTCTGAGGCTATAAAAGCAGAGGACATGAATATTGAGATATAAAAACCGACATGTATTGAAAAGTATTAACTTTGTGAAAGAGACATACAAAAATTCCTTTGTCTGAGATGACCAGTAGCCTTGTTTGAACTAATTACACTTACGGAATTCGAGTTTTGTGGAATATAAAACAGACAGGCAGTTGAATGCAGAAACAGAATACTAAGTGTCGCGAATTGCAGAATAAGTTATCAGCAAACATAAAAGATTCAAGTAGCATAGAATTTATTACATCAACATCACGTTAGAGAACTGACGATTCCTTAAACTCTGAGTTTTCGAATAGGCATGTTTATACTGCTTATTAGTGGGTAAACACGTGTAAGTGAAAAAGAAACCTCACTCTGAAAAAAACAGTACCTGAATACTCACTGATGAAAACTGAGAATCAAAACAACTTTACCGTGAACAATTATATAAAGAACATTTAAATATAAAGGCCGATGTTTCCAAAAAGCATGTTTGAAGTAATCACCCTGGGATACTTCAGATCACAAACGAATACTAAACGCAAACGTCCGAAATTAATTAGCATGTACTTCCCATTGCGAAAAGGAGCGATATGCAGATATCGAATAATTAGCTCGCCAAAATGCACAAAACGAACATCGCCAACGCATAAGAAACAACGTACTACTTTGACAATTAGCTTAACGTTAGAGAACTAAATTTTCCTTGCACTTGGAGATTAAGAATGGGCATGTTTGATCTTGGTAGTGGGTAAACAAAATTAGGTATAAAGACACTTCAGGCTAAAAAAGGACAGGACCGCAATATTCAGTTATGAGCACTGATATAAAACAAAACATCACTGCGAACAAGTATATGGAGAACATCAAAGTACGAAAGATGAGGTTTCCAGTAAGAATATTTGACTAATCACCCTGGACTAATGTGGGCTTTGTGTAAATGTGAGATTACGAATGGTTCCGAAGCAAAATTTAAATAACCTCTAAACATCCGATATTGTTTATTGCATACATCCTATTTAGAGATGTGCTGAGATCGAATATTTAGGTTGTGAAAATGCAGCAATTAATCACATAAGACATAAGTAAAAAAATTGTAGAAATAAGCTTTACGTTACAGAACTGAACTTGGAGCTTTCGAATAGGAATGTTTCAACTTCTCGATAGTGGACAAACATTTAAATATAAAGGCTAATGTTTCCAATAAGCATGTCTGTACTAATCACCCTGGGAAAATGCGAAATTATATATATTTCAGATCGCAACACGAATACTAACCTTCAAACATCCTAAATATTTTAGTATATACTTTCTATAGGCAAATGTAAGGATGTGCAGAAATAGTGTTTTCAGCTCGCCAAAATGCAGAAAATGAACATCAGCAAAACGCATAACCATCAAGTACAGAATTTATGTTTCCTTAAACTTTGAGTTCTCGAATAGGCATGTTAATACTTTTCATTAGGGGTGAGCACGTATAAGTGAAAGGAAATCTTAAACTGCAAAAACACAGGACCAGAATATGGAAACTGAGAATCCTACTTTCCTGTGAACCGTACATTTAAATACAAAGGCTGGTGTTTCTAATAAGCATGTTTCTACTAATCACCCAGGGAATATGCGGGCTTTGTGCATATTTCAGATCACAACACGAATACTAACCTCCAAACATCTGAATTTTTTTGTTGTATCCGGCGCGGTCCCGGTGGGGAATGTATCGTGAATGTTGTTCCAGAAGAGACAGAACAGATAATTTCAGGTTAAGATGGGCAGCTTGGCAGGCTGCACACGCTCGCAATAATCCCCAGGTGAAGTGTACTGGAGTTTATTGAGCAAAAACAGTGAATAATGTTACAAGTAAACTGTACTGTGTTCAGTTCTCGGAATCTTCGATACTTTCATTAACATTAACACTGATCTACCAGCTTCTTTCAAAGCTGCTGGTCACCGTTCGAGATACTTCTGCAGAATGCAACTGAATCACAAGGCAGCTACTGTTACATACGTCAACTCACACATTGCTCGCGTGATAAACATTTAGCGCGACCATTTACAAACAAAAAGACATAGAAGGAAACTATATTCCATCCATGCCTGGCCTGCTTACTAAGAAATGAAATTAAACAAATTTTGCGAGCTGTTTGAGCTTCTCTGATTCTCCCGTCATTTGAGGTTAAAATGGGTTCTCTATAAGGGGGGAGGTGTTGATTGCTTGAGGGATATTATTACTGTGTGGTTGGTACATATTGTTTTATTTCTTTTCTGCAGGAATGTGGTATGTACTGTATGTAAGTCACAAGCTTATTTCATCATGGTTAGTCCTTGCCTTTCTGTAACAATATTGTGTTACAGAAAGGCGACGACTTACCGTGATGAAATAAGCTTATGACTTACATACAGTACATACCGCAATCCTGCAGAAAAAATATCTACCAACCATACAGTAATAATATCCCTCAACCAATCAACACCTCCCCCGTTAGTGAAAAACCATTTTAAACCTCAAATGGCGGGGGATCAGAGAAGCTCAAACTATTTTCCTGACTCGATCTAAAACCAATATAAACACAATATAGATTGCCGACATCTATATAGAAAAATGTTTCTTGATCCATAGATACAGGTATAGGGATCATAATGAAAACACTAAATGTTCACTTGTGCGCTATTGGCATCAATATCACGTATCCCAACCGCTCTTGGTAGTTGTAAACTTGAATATCAAGAGGCTGGTGTAGCAGGTGGGTGTATTTTTCACCCAGCGGTATAGGAAGTTGTGGTATCAGGGGGAAATGGGGGACTTCTGTTCCTCAGACGTCCAGTAATTAGGTAGTGGTGGTAGAACTCCCTTTTGTGCTTCTTCAGCGTTGTCCACCAGAATGTCAAGGGTTCGCTGGGTCGCATGCAAGGCGTCCAATGCGTTGGCAATGTGATTCCTCTATCGAAATCTTAATTGCATGGACGTTGGTGACGTTTGGCCTGTCGTTATCTGTAAAGGGACATACACTACTATTGTCCATGCGGTGGTCTACAAGGTGACGTAATCCAAATCCCCACAATAAAATACCGAGTGATTCGCCTTATAATTTCGTCTCATAACCGGAATTCCTCACTGTTACTCTAAGCATCATCCAGGTGACTAGGACGGTAAGTTCATAACTCATCTAAAAACAGCGAACACGCGTTGCTTAACATTTTCACACCTTATTCAGTAAATGTGGTTCAAGCGGTTAACGTTTACCTTGGTTACTTCGCGACATCTAGTTATGGTAGCGTTAACCTTAGCAATCTCTGTTATAATCGAAGTTTATGGGC
>Ga0209424_1000023_pt1 | contig 16426 bp, 17 predicted proteins | sample TergutNc150M_FD_187288 | JGI IMG/M metagenome (GOLD analysis project Ga0209424, IMG submission 187288) | Nasutitermes corniger midgut segment microbial community from laboratory colony in Florida, USA - Nc150M (SPAdes) (version 2) | ecosystem: Host-associated > Arthropoda: Insects > Digestive... | reverse complement strand
TGCCTACATAGAAAATCCAAATGTTTCTTTCGTTCGTTAGATACTTTTAAAGCCGTTCTTACTATCTTTGTAAATGCTTATAACAAATTTGGTGATGCTAAACTTAATTTTATTAACAAATATAAACCTAGCACTTCTAAAAAAATTGAATGGAAATTCTCTATCTTAGATTTCTTATTCATCTAATTAGTCCCTTCTTTAGTTTAAAGGATAAGACTTGTATGTATGACAAGAGAGAACAAGTCATGGTTGACATTCTTAAACTAGAAAAGCGTACGATGTTCATCACTTGTATTTCACCTATTTTGGTATTTGTAGTTTACTTGATTGTAATATTTGTGAGTTGTCTACGATGGTTGATTTGGGGATATCCTATCATACTGTATCCTCTAGCTTTTCTTGTGCCTAGTATTATTATATTGGGTGTATGTTGCCAGTTTCGTATTGTACATCGCAAGACACAAAAGATTTTACCCCGCTGGTTGTTGGGGTTAATGCTCAATAATATTTATGGTATGGCATTTGTTATTTTGTCATGTGTGTTGCGATTGAATGATTTATTTTTTAGAAAAGAATTGTGGGATATCTTAATGTGTAGCTACTTGGTATTTGTAAATCTATATTTGATAATTAAGAAACAGATGCTATATAGTAGATATAAACAAATAACAAATAATTTGTGAGTTGATATTAATGTATACAAAGGGGCTTTGGTTGCTAATCCAAGCCCCTTTTTGTTAATAACACTTAAATGGAAAAGTTAAGTGCAGGGATATACAGAATTTGATTTTGTTGACAATAGATACTAACAAAAAATATACTTATATAGTATGGCGTGATTGCAAAACAATATACTCATATATTAATATTGGTATTGAATTAATTTTGAGTTAGTATTATAATAAAAATTGATACAGAATTTCATGTAAAAAGGACAGTATATTGACTGTCCTTTTTTAATATATAAATATTATAAAATAATTTAATTGACTATTTTGTTTATCATATCAATAAATTTATCCAACTCAGATTCTTCTAGTTTTGATAAAAAGCTCGCTAGTTTGGCTCTACTGTCTGTCTCGTCTTGAGTTATAACTGCGTTGGTGTATGGATTGAAATAAGGAATATTTTGTTCTCTAAGCTCTTGCATGTATTGTTGTATGATCGATTTGTGTGTGATAAGCATGCTACGATATTTGTTCATATATCTCAAAGCAAGTACAGGGTCGTTGTGACTTAGGTCATTTAAAATTGCTCTAACAGATTGTCCTGTAGTGCGTTTTGTCAGTATATGCATTATTAGGTCTTTGATTTCTTGTTGACTAAATACACTAAACTTGTCTCTTTTGCTCTCTATTGTCTCTATGCCTAGCTCTTCAGCTACTTTGGGAATCATATTAAACAACTTGCATTGACTATAGTAGTAGTTGCGTACACTGTTGACGCTACGGTTGTGGTTTTTGGCTATCTCATTGAAAGCTTTGCTCAAGCCGTTTCCATTGCTTACAGATCGTCTTACTGTATCAAATAACTCCTTGGTTTCGGGTATACTCCAATTGTTGGACATCATATATTGTTTGTCTCCTTGTTATTTTGTTGTCAATAATTAGTATAATACAAAAATTATTTGTTTGAAAGCTTGTTTAAAATTCAAGTTCTTAACAACATAATAATAGACACAATTTTAACAATGTATACATGACATATTGTAAATTTAGTATCATATAATGTTTATATGAGTATAGTACTGCACTTTGAAGCGTCGTTTGAAGCTGTATATAGCGTCAACGGCATATTTTTGGAAAGTGCCAATAAGATAAAATATCAAGACAATCAAGCTATATATGTCACAGTTTTTCCATTAAAGGCACAATTGCTACCTTATACTGTCAAATTGATAGGAGGGAAGGTTGTAACCAATAAAGAGCTGTGTGATAGTTTTGCATTGCCACTTGACAATTATTTTGTAAAACTTCATCCTAGGCACAATTATGTATATAGTCCGCAAACTCGTAGGACAGATATCTCAACAGATATAGTAGAACAGTTTTATAACTATATCAAAAAAGGAAATCTAACTATGGCTCGTACTATGATGACAGAAGATCTCAACAAATGTATAGAAGATGATGGAATGACTGCATTTTTTGCTGAGTTTGTGGAATTGATAAAAAACAATTTTTTTGATGATTTGCCAAATTCTGGCTATTTTTTAATTACAAAGGATGGACAGAATGCATTTTATATATTTGATATTGTAGATGGATTGATTGATAATATTAGACAACATGCCGTTGGTGATATAGAACATGAATAAAATTGTTGTCAATATTATGTAGATAGTATTATATAGTTAGTTGATATTGTTTGCTACCAAACTTTGTATAATATATTAGCGATATCTTTTTTACAGATATCGCCAATTTTGTTGTTAGTTTAATTTAAATTAAAACAAATTTTGTTTTAATTGTTAATAAAATACAACTTAGCAATAATTTACATTTTAAAATATATCATATATTATTTACAATTGCGTAATAATATGATATTATATATACATAAACTATTTGCAATGAGTGTGTTGCATGCTACAAAAAATATTAAATAAATAAGAGGATTTGTATGTACAAGTTAGTGTATTTCTATAATGAAATTGAGCATGAAGTATGGGACAATCTAGAGAATATTGTCTATTATCAAACAACAATAAGTAGTGTAGGGGTGTCTTCTGTTATTAGTAGATTGTCAAAGGTAGAGTTGATGAGTATTGCTACACAGTGGTACAGTTAAAATATTTTAGAAACACAAATTTTGTTAATAGATTTGTATATATCAGTCAATTAAATCTATTATATAAAATTTATTATTCTTTGTATGACTAATTGGTATATTTGATTCATTACTCAAATTGCCGATTTTTGTTATATTAATAAAAACAATACAATCTTTGTGGCAGTTCTATAACAACAAAAATCTACAAAATTAGTTGAAAAAAATCTTAAAGTATGTTATAATAATCAAATAATGAAGAGTATGACAGGTTATGGTGTGGGTACTGTGACACGGGACAATTGTCAGGCAGTTGTAGAATTGCGTAGTGTCAATGGTAGGTTTTTGGAACTTAGCAGTCGGTTGCCTAGGTTTTTGCAAAAACATGAGACAGTCATACAGTCCCTACTATCCAAGTATGTGCACAGAGGTACAGTAGAGATTTCAATAAATTTTTTGGGTGAAAATAGCATCAAAAAAATAAGTATGGATTGGGGGGTTGCCAATCAATATAGGCATATTGCTAAGATTGCTAGAACTCAATTTTTGTGCGATGATGACTTTAATGTATCGGCCTTGCTTAGATCCCCCGAAGTTTTGCAAGTTAGTTATGATGATGAGTTGGTTTTTTCATTATTGTTAGATAGTTTGGAGTTGGCTTGTATAGATTTGGACAAAATGAGAGCTACTGAGGGAAAATTTTTGCAGTCTTCTCTCAAATTGTTGTTGGATGAATTTTGTGTACAATTGGATTATTGTGCAAATAGGGCAATAGTTGTACAACAACAAACTCTAGAAAAATTGCAAGTCAAGCTTTCACAATTGATTGAACAAGAACAGTCAAATCAAGCAGCCATATTGGATATATCACAACAATTAGATAAGTTGGATATTAATGAAGAACTTACAAGACTAGTGTCGCATACGGAACAGTTTAGAGAGACTTTGGATAGCAATTCTCAAGTAGGCAAAAAGCTAGATTTTGTGTTGCAAGAGATGAATAGAGAGATTAATACAATAGGTAGCAAATCTAGAGATGTGGACTTGACTCATATAGTGGTAGAGTGTAAGTTGATATTGGAAAAACTTAAGGAACAGTCTAGAAATGTAGAATAATTTGACGCTAAATTGACGCATAAACAATGGATAAAATAGACAACAATACAAAAGATGGGCAACTTTATATTATTACGGGGGCATCAGGTGTAGGCAAAGGCACTGTTTACAATGCATTGCTTAATAAAAATATAGGATTGCACAAATCTATATCAGTCACAACTCGTACACCTAGAGCAGGTGAAACTGATGGCGTTGAGTATTTTTTTTATAGCATACAACAGTTTGAAAAGTCATTAAGTCAGGACAAATTTTTGGAATATGCTAAGGTATATGGAAATTATTATGGAACACCGAGAGATGTAGTATTGCAAAATCTTGCAGATCAAAAGGATACTATATTAGAGATAGATCTAGATGGTGCGAGACAAATTAAGGCAAAATATCCAAATTCAGTTTGGATATTTATAGTTCCACCTGACTTTAAGACTTTGAGCGATAGGCTTAATCAGCGTAATACAGATAGTGAAGAGACAAAAAAACTGAGATTGGGATTGTATGAGACAGAACTTAATCAGGGCAAATTGGCAGATTTTGTAGTAGTCAATGACAACCTAGAACATTGTTTGCAGAGTATAGTAGATATTATAGAAAGCAAGAGACAGGAAACAAGCTTGTCTAAACAAAAATAATTTATACCACAATCAACATTTGATAGTAAAGGGAGTATGTATGATCAATCCACCAATAGACAAATTGATAGAAAAAGTAGGTTGTAAGTTTGCATTAGTATGCTTAGTCTCCAAAAGAGCACATATAGTAGCAGAAAAATATTCAGGTGTTTTGGAAGAGTTAAATGATACGGCATTGACATATGCTGCTAAGGATATTTATGAAAGTAGGATAGAGGCAGCTCCATATGAAAATATTTAGTTGTGGGATTTTGAGACAATTCTATAGCTAACAATTATTTTGTTGTTTGTGTGTTTTGATTGTATTACGACACAAAATTTTGTTCATTACAACTTATTATGAAAAATAGAAACATACTAGTATGTGTTAGTGGTGGAATTGCTGCTTATAAGGCATGCGACATTGTAAGTTTGCTCACAAAGTACGGGTGTAGTGTAAAAGTTGTTATGACTGAAAATGCTACAAAGTTTGTGACTCCACTTTCGTTTGAGACGCTTAGTCACAACAAGGTTTGGTTGCAACCTTTTGATAATGCTACTGTGCATATAGATTTGGCTAGGTGGGCAAATGTTGTGTTGGTTGTACCAGCTACCGCTAATACCGTAGGCAAGATAGCTTGTGGTTTTGCAGATAATTTGTTGACTACAACTATTTTGGCATCATCGTGTCCAATTGTGATAGCTCCTGCTATGAATACACAGATGTACAACAATTCAATTTATCAACAAAATCAAGACAAGTTGATAAATTTGGGATATAGATTTGTATTGCCACAGAGTGGGGTGCTTGCTTGTGGTGATGTAGGTATAGGAAAGCTTGCTCCAGTTGATGTCATTGTACAGTCAGTGTTGGATTGTTTGAATTTGACAACAAAATTGGATAATTCATCAGGTTTTAATCAAGATTTAGATATATTGAAAAATGATTCGTTGAATATAGATAAAACACTAAGTAATAAAGAAAAAAAAAATTTTAACCTCATTTCTCATGAACAAGAAGAGTTGTATAATAATGACTTTAGTCCATCATACGAATCTATGCAATGTGATGATATAGTCAAAAAAGATCTCAAGAATAAAACAGTTTTGATTACTGCTGGAGCTACAATACAAAATATAGATCCTGTAAGGTATATTAGCAATCATAGTAGTGGCAAGATGGGTTTGGCTTTGGCTGAGAGAGTGTACAAGAGGGGTGGCAATGTAATATTGGTTGCAGGCAATATAAGTCTACCAATACCCAAACACTATTATCATATTAAGGCAGAAACTAGTAGAGAAATGCATGATGCTGTAATGGCACAAATATTGAATGTAGATTACTTTATTATGGCAGCAGCCCCTGCTGATTATGAAGCTATAAACTATAGTGACCAAAAGATAAAATCACCCGAAATTGTATTGTCTTTTAAAAAGACAATAGACATAGCTAAGGCAGTTGGACAATCCAAGATGTCACATCAAAAACTAGTAATTTTTAGTGCTGAATCACAAAACTTGCTTGAAAATGCAAGAATAAAACTAATGCTCAAAAATGCTGACTTGGTTGTTGCCAATGATATAACGCAAAAAGGTGCGGGTTTTAATGTAGATACAAATATTGTGACAATAATAAGCAGAGAAAATGAGATTGAACTTCCATGTTTGCCAAAGATTGATGTGGCAGATAGAATATTGGATATTTTGGTTAGTTATACTTAAAAAGGAATGTATAAATGAGTGCATTAAGATTGAAATAAGAAACAATTTAAATAAAATCAACTTTAAGGCGTTCGTGGATTTGGGGGAATTTCGCCCCCAAGAGCTTTTTTATTTTTTGTGCATCAAAAAAATAATAACGAATATTTTTTTGATTGTTTGTATTTTATTGTTAATAATAGCTAGTTGTACACTCTAATTTGAGAGACAAAATCAATATTTTTGTGAGATGTGTATTAATAAAATTATACCTTAATTGATTTTTATTCATATATTATATCTTAGTTATATTAATATACAATTAATAATTTATGCAAGACCAATTATACAATCCATCAAAATATGCTCAAGTAATTGTAGATGTCAGTGCTAGCGAGATAGATAGGGTGTTTGATTATGTAAGTATTGAGGGTTGTCTAATTGGGCATAGGGTTGTAGTGCCTTTTGGAGCAAGACAAGTAGAAGGTTATGTAATTGGTTTGAGTGACAGAACTACTGTGCCTGTCAACAAATTGAAGAGTATTGTAAAAATCTTAGATGAATTGCCTAGTATTTCTCACGAATTATTGCAACTCAAAGACTATATGGTGTCAGCTTTAGGGCTAAAAATAGTAGATGTCTTGAGACTTTTTATTCCTGCTCAAATGCGTGGTGGAAGAATAAAGCAATTAGATAGGATTGTAATTTCACTCAATCCTATTTATTCTATTAATGATATAGATAAACTCATAAAGAAGTCTTCTCAAAATCAGCTAGATGTTTTTGAACATTTGTGTAATGTAGGTAGTGTTCCTCTTGCAGAATTGTCAAAGGAATATTCAGTATCAAGTATTAATAATCTAGTTAAGAGAGAGATATTTGTTAAGACTATACAAAAAGTAGTTAGAACACCATACAAAGAGATGTTGCAAGGTGATAAGGATATTGCACTTACGCCAATGCAACAGAATGCTGTAAATTCTATTATTGGGTACAATGAGCAAGCCGTTGATAATAATGATATAAACACAGTTGTATTGCATGGTGTCACAGGTAGTGGCAAGACTGAAGTATATATGCATCTAATAGATAGCGTGTTGAAGTTGCAAAAAACAGCTATAGTTTTAGTTCCTGAGATTGGTCTTACACCACAAACATTGAGAATATTTAGGTCTAGATTTGGTAGTCTTGTTGCGATGTTGCATAGCGGATTGTCAGCGGGTGAGAGATTTGATGAGTGGCAAAGATTGTTGACGGGGCAAGCTACAGTAGCATTGGGTGCTAGAAGTGCTATTTTTGCTCCACTTAGTAATATAGGAATAATAATAATTGATGAAGAACATGACAATAGCTATCAGTCTGAGTCAAATCCTAGATACAATACAAAAGATATAGCACAGTTTAGAGCTAAGTACAATAATTGTGTGGTTGTCCTTGGAAGTGCTACACCCAGTATTGAGACATATTACAATACAAAGATAGGTATTTACAAATTGGTTGAAATGCCTAATAGGGTCAATTTTAAGCCATTACCCAAGATAGAAATTGTGGATATGAAAAAAGAGATTTATCGTGGCAATGATAGTCCATTTAGTCAATCCATGTTGCAGTCTTTGTATGAATGTATGTCAAGAGATGGTGACAAGGCAATGCTTTTTCTCAATCGTCGTGGTTATTCTAGTTATGTTATATGTAGGGCATGTGGGTTGGTTGCTAAGTGTACTGATTGTGATGTAAGTTTGGTTTATCATAAACAAGACAATGTACTAAAGTGTCATTTTTGCAACAATCGCTTTGCAACACTTACTCATTGTCCATCTTGCAAGTCAGAACATATTAGGAGAGGTTATGTTGGTACAGAGCAAATTGTAGAAAAACTTAATGAACATTTTCCTGCTATCAAAGTTTTGAGAATGGACAATGATACAACTCAAGGCAAGGATAGTCACTTGAACATACTTAACGAATTTAGTAATGGTGATTCTAGAATACTTGTAGGTACGCAGATGATTGCTAAGGGGCATGACTTTGCATCAGTTACTTTTGTAGGTATAATTGATGCGGATATGAGCTTGCACTTTGCAGACTATAGAGCATGTGAACGCACATATCAGTTGGTGACACAAGTGGCGGGTAGAGCGGGTAGAGTAGACAAAGAGGGTAGTGTAGTGTTGCAAACTTATACACCCAATCATTATGCATATAGATTTGCTATAAAAGGAGATTATGCGGGCTTTTTTGACAAGGAATGCAACTTGAGAGAAGTAACCAAATATCCACCTTTTAGTACTATAATTAGGGTATTGGTATCAAGTGAAATACAAGAACTTGCTCAACAAACTCTAAAGTCAATATTTGACAATATTGTAGCTATACGAAATGAGTTTGATAAAAAGATAGATGAGAAGCATTCTCCGTTTATTTACTTGGCATGTATGCGTAGTCCTGTCAATCGCATTCAAAACAAGCATCGTATGCAAGCTTTAATGAGAGTATTGCCTCAGTATTCTATTAGTATACTATCTCAAATATTTGGAATAGCTAAAGCAAGTACTAATGACAAGTGTAAAATTTTTGTAGAGATAAATCCAGGAAATTTGAGTTGAAAATATATAAATATTTTAATATGACATTGAGATTAAAGAGGAAAATAAAATGGCAATAAGAAATATAGTGCAATTAGGAGAAGCAGTATTGCGTACTGTAGCTAAAGAAGTATCTGATTTTGATGATAGATTACACATGTTGATAGATGATATGATTGAGACAATGATAGATGCCGATGGCATAGGTTTGGCTGCTAATCAAGTTGGTATATTGAAAAGAGTTTTTGTAATTAGTTTAGACTTAGAAAAATACTATGAGTTTGTCAATCCAAGGATTGTAGAATATAGTGGAAGTGAGATATTTGAAGAGGGTTGTCTTAGTATATTGGGTGTCAAAGGCAATGTTGAGAGACCTAGCAAAATTAAAGTTGTTGCTCAAGATAGAAATGGAAAAGAGTTTGACTTAGATGCAGATGGTTTGTTAGCTAGAGTAATACAACATGAGTATGACCATCTCAATGGGGTTTTGTTTGTAGATAAGGTCGTAGGTGAAACTACAAAAGTTGAAGGATAGTAAGAGTAGTATTGTAATGCTATATCAATATTTATTAGCTAAATTTTTTAATAAAATAAGTTGCCATTTGTGTTTGTTGTATATTATGTGGTTTGTATATTTGAGCAGATAATAATTATCAATAATTAGTTCAAACATATTTTATAAAATCTTTGTAATTTATTATGAATGCAATAAGTTACTTTTGTTGATTTTATAGTTTTGCTACGCAATTTTGGGTAGAGTTAATAGTTGATGATATGTTAAAATACTTGACAAATATTGTAAAATAGTTTAGAATGTATCTACTCAATATTATTAAAATGCTAAAAGTTGTGAGGTTTGGATATAATAATCTCAGGAGAAAGTATGTCAGAAGGAAGCAAAAAAATCACAATAGCACATGTTGCTGTAGTTGTAGTATTTATACTTGCTATTAGTATCACATTGTCAGCATTGTTTGGAATATTTAATTGGAATCCTAATTTTTTACAAATATTACGCCAAATATCTTTGACTATAGCAACTACATTGGCTTTGATAGCATCTTTTGAACGAATTAAAAAGTTCAAAAAACAAGGTTGGCAAATAGCATATATTATTGCTTGTATTATTGTAGTAGTATTTTTGGTTATAGAGTTTGTTAATATATTTAAGTCACTATAGTACTATCAATAAAATTATAAAATTAATTGAGGATAAAACAAAAAATGGCAGTAGCAAAAAAACAAAATTTGTTGATAAGATATCTTACACCCTTTGGCTTAAAACAATTTGCAGATTTTTTGATGGTTGTTGCATCAATACTTATAATAGTAGGATTAAATACTAACCAAACTGTAATGACTGTTGCAATAGTGATATATATTGTGGCCAGCTTAATTGCTATAATAAAATGTCTTACTATAGTTTTGGGTGGTATCAACAAACATTCTCCAGTGTACAAAGGGGCTAAAGTCAATCTTATAATAATGGTTATTATATTTCTTATATCTGTTTTGACTTTGATATATTGCATGTTGTACTATTATGTATAGTTCTTGAGCTTAATAAATTTCAATATCTATCTAAGGCTAATTGTTATGTATTTGACTATTAGCCTTTTTTTGTGGAATAATAAATTAGAGTAGAATAGTATTTTGCGACCAAATTATTATAAATCAATAAATGCATATTGATTGTTGTGATATAGTTAATATTTTGTTGTTAAAATAGACATTAATGTAAACTAAGTTATGCACTTATCCACAAAGTTATCCACAGTTGTGTATTATTTGTTATGTTAATTAGTTTTGTGTTTTTTATTTTGACAAACAAATATTAATATTCAATGACAGCATTTGAGATGATAAAAATAACATTGACAAATTGTAAAAAATAGTATATAATATTGCATACAATGGCAAGTTTTGACTTTAAGACAATTGAGAAAAAGTGGCAGGATATTTGGCAAGAGCAAGCATTGGGGCATGTTAACAACGAAAACAACAAAAAGCCAAAGTACTATGCATTGGTTGAGTTCCCTTATCCTAGTGGAGATGGGTTGCATGTAGGGCATATGCGTGCTTTTTGTGGACTAGAAGTATTGACTAGAATGAAAAGATTGCAGGGGTTTGATGTGTTGTTTCCAATAGGTTGGGACGCTTTTGGGTTGCCAACCGAAAATTTTGCACTCAAAACTAAGCAACATCCACGAGTCGTAACTGATCAAAATATTGCCAATTTTTTGCGTCAAATCAAATCGGCAGGTTTTTTGTTTGACTATGGTAGACAAGTAGATACTACTCAGGCAGATTATTATAAGTGGACACAGTGGATATTTGTACAAATGTTTGAAAAAGGATTGGCATACAAATCCAATACTACAGTCAACTTTTGTGAATCGTGCAAAGTGGTGTTGGCTAATGAAGATTGTCAAGGTGGTAAGTGTGATAGATGTGGTAGTATTACAGTCCAAAAAGAAAAGCAAGTTTGGTTTCTCAAAATTCGTAATTATGCAGAAAAATTGTTGCAAGGATTGGAACAGTTGGATTGCAATTCTCGTATCAAACAAGAGCAAATCAATTGGATTGGAAAAAGCGAAGGGTTGCAATTGGACTTTAGCGTATTAGGAAACAAGTTTGCAGTTTATACTACTAGACCGGATACTATATTTGGAGTGACATTTTGTGTATTAGCACCCGAACATCCTTTGGTTCAGACTCTTAAGCAATATGCTAGTAATATTAAGGAGATAGAAGAATATATCAAGCAATGCAAACTTAAGACCGAATTTGAACGGATTAGTGGGACGCAAGTCAAGACGGGAGTAGTTTTGCAAGGTATAAAGGCTGTCAATCTAATTACCAATCAACAAGTACCTATAGTTGTAGCTGATTATGTTATGATGTCATATGGTACAGGTGCTATTATGGGAGTGCCTGCACATGACAAGCGTGATTGGGATTTTGCTAAGGCTTACAATTTGGAGTGTGTACAGGTTGTAGATGGTGATGGAGTTGATTTGTCACAAGCAGCTTTTGATGATATAGAGAATGGTATTATTATCAATTCTAATTTTTTGAATGGAATGACTGTAGAAAATGCCAAAAAGGCAGTAATAGATTTTGCAGTAAGTAATAATATTGGGTTTGCAAAGGTAGATTATAAGCTTAAGGATTGGGCGTTCAATCGTCAACGCTATTGGGGTGAACCTATACCAATTGTAGAGTGTCCAAAATGCGGACATGTTGCGTTGCCTATACAACAATTGCCTTTGAAATTGCCATATATAGATGATATTATTCCACCCGAAGATGGACAGTCTCCTTTGGCAAAGTTGCATGAATGGGTAAATACAACTTGTCCTAAGTGTGGTGGCAAAGCTAAGAGAGAGACAGATACTATGCCACAGTGGGCAGGGTCTAGTTGGTATTTTTTGCGTTATATGTCTCCAAATTGTGACAAGTCTTTGGTTGATTCTCAAGCTTATGACAAATGGGGGCAAGTAGATTGGTACAATGGTGGTATGGAGCATGTTACAAGACATCTTATTTATAGTAGATTTTACAATCTTTTTTTGCATGAAATTGGCGTTGTAAAATATGCAGAACCATATGCAAAGCGGACAGCACAGGGATTGATATTGGGTGAAGATGGTGAAAAGATGTCAAAGTCTAGAGGTAATGTAGTTAGCCCTGACAGTATAATTGCTCAATATGGTGCAGATGTGTTGAGATTGTTTGTAATGTTTATAGGTGATTACGAAAAACCCGCACCATGGTCATCTAGTAGTATTGTGGGTTGTGTTAGATTTGTGAGTAGAGTGTATGCACTCAAAGATAAATTGGGTAGTGGAAGCATATCAATCAATGCTACAATAGCAGGGGTAACTCAAGATATAGAAAATTTGAAATACAATACAGCTATTTCTAAATTGATGACTTTAGTCAATGAAGCTTATCAAAGTGGGATAACGAAAATACAATATTGTGATTTGCTTAAATTGCTATATCCATTTGCACCTCACATAACTGAAGAGCTTTGGCAAATTTGTGGTTGTGATGGTCAACTTTCTAATACAGAATGGCCACAACCCAATCATGGAGAGAGTATCTCTAACATGATAGATATACCTGTTCAAATCAATGGCAAGGTACGGGGTAGAGTTAGTGTAGAGATAGGTAGCACTCAGACACAAGTAAGAGCAAAAGTTATGGCAAGCACATTGAGTAGTCAATTGACAAGCATCAAAAAAGAGATATTTGTAATTGATAAAATTATTAACTTTATAGTGTGATTTGTTTGGGTTGATAGTTAATTTTTTGTTTTTATTAAAAGGGGGATATTTGTGTTAAATTTATTGATGAATGTTATTTGGCTAATATTTGGTGGATTATTTGTAGCTTTAGCTTATTTTATTGCAGGTATAATTTGGTGTATTACGATAATTGGAATACCTTTTGGATTGCAGTCATTTAAGTTTGCGAGTTTGTCGCTTGCACCATTTGGGCGACATGTTGATTCAAATCCTTCTAGGCATATTATTGCCAATGTTATTTGGTTGATATTGTTTGGTTGGTACACAGCAATTGGATTTTTGATTGGTGGCATATTGATATGTATCACAATAGTAGGTATACCATTCGGTTTGCAATTATTCAAATATGCAAAGTTGGCTTTGATGCCATTTGGTGCAGAAATTCATTAGTAGATAATGATTTAGTGTTGTAGGTTTAGTTAGTTGTCAATTTAATTTAACAATTAAAGTTATTATGGAGCAAATTTATGGGATTTTTAAAAGTAATAGAGTGGTTGGATAATGACCGCAATACTATAGTACACAAAATGGATTTTAGCAAAAACACTATCAATAAGGGTAGTGTACTAACGGTGAGAGATGGGCAAGTTGCCATATTTGCAGATAGAGGCAAAATGGCAGATGTCTTTTTGCCAGGTTCTTATAAGTTGGATACTAGTAGTATCCCTGTATTGACTAGAATTTTGTCATGGAAGTATGGTTTTGAAAAGCCATTTAAGAGCGATGTGTACTTTGTTAGGACAACTCAGTTTGTAGATTTAAAGTGGGGTACACCCAATCCAATTATACTTAAAGATAAAGATTATGGTGCAATTAGAGTGAGAGGTTTTGGGGCATTTACTTTTAGGGTAGATGATGCTTATGTATTTATGCAGGAACTTAGCGGTGCGGGCAGTACTTATAAGACTGATGATATAGTATCGCATTTGCGTAGTCTTATTGTGACAGATATGACCAAAACTTTGGGTAAGTCTGGTGTACCTATATTGGAAATTGCAGCAAATCTTGGTGAAATAGGCAATGTAGTAGTTCAAGAATTGCAACCTACATTCAAGCAAATGGGCTTGCAACTTGTCAAGTTTAATGTAGAAAACTTTTCATTACCGGCAGAGTTAGAGAAAATGTTGGATACAAATGCTAGTATGGGTATGATAAGAGGTAATGTAGATGTAGTGCAACAAATGGCAGCAGCAGAAGCACTCAAATCAGCAGCAAAAAATCCTGGAGTGGGTGGAACTGTTATGGGTGCAGGCATGGGCATGGGAATGGGAATGGGTATGGGAAATTTGTTTGGCAACAATTTTTCGGCACAAGCTCCAAAGAATGCTCAAAATATGCAAGGTGAAAATACTGTATTGTGCCAAAATTGCAAGGCAACAATCAAATCTGATGCCAAATTTTGTCAAAGTTGTGGTACACCTAATGGTATAGCTTGTCCAAATTGTAAAGCAACTTTGCCTACAGGTACTAAATTTTGTAGTAATTGTGGACACGGTATGCAGTCAAAATGTCCTAAATGCAATGCTGATGTGGCTATAGGTGCTAAGTTTTGTATAGAGTGTGGTGCTAATACTAGTAACCAAGAATAATTTTAACTTAAGTTTATAATTTTGTTTTTCTTATATAAAAATCTATAATAGAAGTGTCATTGATATTTATTTCTTAATACTTTAATAGCAAAAAATATGAACATAGATGATCTAAATCAAGATACCACAGAAGCTTTGTCTGATCAAGATATTACTATTGCTAAATGTGTTAGCTGTGGGGCTAATATACAGTTTGATCCAAGTTCACAAATGCTCAAGTGTGAGTACTGTGGGGCAGAAGTTGATTTTGATAAGTCTCGTTCTACAGAGAATATTAGTATAGAAAATTTGGCACGCAATCATGCACAATGGGACAATGATACTAGTGTGTACAAATGTGACAACTGTGGTGCGGTAGAGATAGTTTCAAAGACAGAAATTGCCAAGGAATGTAGCTATTGTCACTCTACTAGCGTAGTTTCTTTAGATAGTTTGTCTGGTGTCAAACCTGATTCTGTTTTGCCATTCATTATAGACAAAAAGACAGCTAGTCAAAGAGTAGAAAATTGGATAAAACGAAAATTTTTTGCTCCTAAAAAATTTAAAAATAGTTTTTCTCCTGAGCAATTGAGAGGAGTTTATAACCCTGCTTTTGTATTTGATAGCAATACTTTTAGTAGTTACAAGGGTAGTTTGGGAAAACATTATACTGTTGTAGTAGGTAGTGGCAAAAATAGGCGTACAGAAGTTCGTACTAGGTGGTTTAGAGTTAGTGGTCCACACTATGATAGATATGACAATATAGTTATACATGCTAGCAATCAAGTAGAACAGCATGTGATGAACAAGCTATCGCCATTTAATGTAGAACAAGCTCAAAACTACAATGATAACTATTTGCATGGTTTTAGAGCCAATCACTATCACAAAGATGGACTTAGTTGTTGGGAAGATGCTAAAGATATAATATATACTGAGACCAAAAAACGCATAATTAGAAGTTTGCATCGTATGTATGATTTTGATGTAGTTGGTAAATTTCATGTAGATACACAATGCTACAATATAGGATACAATTATGTATTGTTGCCTATATATGTGGGGCATTGTAGTTACAATCAAAATGACTACAATTATTTTGTCAATGGTTTTTCGGGCAAAATCACAGGTAAGTTGCCTTTTGATACAGGCAAACTATTCTTTTTGATTGGATTGGGTGTTGCGGTTATTGCAGGTATTTGGGGATTATTTAATATATTGCCAATTATGTTAGGAATGGGTACTAAATAGATATTGTCAATATATATCTATTTATGATGTAGACAAATTATATAATAAATAAATTTACTAATTATTTACACAAAACCACAGGTTATTATTAATATAATCTGTGGTTTTGTTATTATTAATAATTATGATATAAACAAACAATTAGATTAAAAATTATATTGTATAATGTTAAGTAATACAATTTATTTTTATAAATTTACATATAAAATATTTTGCAGTGTTATTGTGAATTATGTGCTTATATGTTATAATTCCTATGAATATAATTGTAATTTATAAGGGTTATACCTATTTAATAAAGGATATAAGAAAATGGCAAATAAGAACAAGAAGAGAGTAGTTAATACAAGGAAGGTAGGGATATTAGGAATATTAGTGATGATGTTGCTAGTAGTGAGTTTTGTGATGCAAGCGGAGCATGTGGGAACATTGTTTAATGGACGGGTAGCTAGTGCGTCTATGTTGGATGTAGTGAGTAAGAAGCAAGAGCGAGATAAGAGGGAGAGTAAATTGCC
>Ga0209424_1000021_pt1 | contig 18993 bp, 14 predicted proteins | sample TergutNc150M_FD_187288 | JGI IMG/M metagenome (GOLD analysis project Ga0209424, IMG submission 187288) | Nasutitermes corniger midgut segment microbial community from laboratory colony in Florida, USA - Nc150M (SPAdes) (version 2) | ecosystem: Host-associated > Arthropoda: Insects > Digestive... | reverse complement strand
TGTTGGGTAAGATGTTAGATATATTTGCACCATTATGTCAATAATTTTTACTGCTAGAGGCAATTGCTGAAGTATAATAACTCATCAGACCGGATCGACAGGCATGCAATAAAATTTTTCACACTGAACTGCAGACACATGTGACATGTTGCCAAATGCCGGTTTGTGTTGTGCGCATTACTAACAACAACTTTGGCCAAAATTATGTAACAGTGGAACTGCGTCCAGATTGGAAAATCTGGCCTTTGTTCGTGGATTTGATTCAGTATACTGACCTCTGAACAGTGTGTTTTTCTGCATGAACTGTATGTGAGGTGTGGTTCTGCCACATTGTGACAGGATGTCAAGAGAAAATTCATCACAGATTTTTCCAGGTTTACAGTTTCAAGCGCAGTAGGCATCTGTTGGCCCCTTCATGAAGTCAGGTCTAATGATGGACGAGAATCTTGAAGTGGGCCGTCCCTGTTGTGTTTGATACAATCACAAATCATAGATAAAATGAGCCGGACGCAACTGGTTGTGTCCGCCCCATTTTTCTCTCATTTGTGGTGGACAAGAATCTTTAAGTGGGCCGTCCCTGTTGTGTTAGATACAATCACAAATCATAGATAAATTGAGTCGGATGCAACTAGTTGTGTCCGACTCATTTTTCCATCATTTGTGATGGACAAGAATCTTCAAGTGGGCCGTCCCTGTTGTGTTTGATACAATCACAAATCATAGATAAAATGAGTCGGACGCAACTAGTTGTGTCCGGCCCATTTTTCTCTCATTTGTGATGGACAAGAATCTTTAAGTGGGCCGTCCGTGTTGTGTTTGATACAGTCACAAATGATAGATAAATTGAGTCAGACGCAACTTGTTGTGTCCGACTCATTTTTCTATCATTTGTGATGGACAAGAAAGCCACTAAAATGCTGATAGACATACATGACGATGATAATAATAATAATATGGACATGAATATGTAAGGCTTCTAAAGCTATTTCAATGTGGTGATCAGAGAAAGAAAATACTACTGACGAAATAAATGCCCTGAGCTCCCACTCTGTAGGCAGACTCTGTACATCAGTGCTATGATATGTACCATGGCTGCCTGTCTGCTTGAGAGGTATTTAGATATCAAGTGAATAATGCAGGAAATATGACTGCATATATTATTATCATCATCATCATCATCATCATCATCATCATCATCATCATCATCATCATCATGTCTCTTGTCACAGGCCTATTCTTCCTGGTAATTCTCTTGAACCAACAGTGATCCCCACCACTCAGGCTTCAAGCTTCACACTGCAGTACTTTCCATATTATGTTTGATGTTCCAAGTATAGCTGTCTTTTGTAGTGTCTTTCATGCAGTTACGTTATATACAAAACAAGATCTAAAATACAGATACAAAAATTAAATATGTCATTAAAGAATGAAATAAACATAAATGTATATCTATTTTATGTGTCAAACTTTCAAATACCAATTTAGTATATAAATAAATTTCATTTGTTGAAGTTCAAAATATTTATCTAAAGAATAAAAGGAATTTTCATATAAAAATTTCTGTACTGTCAATCTAAATTTCTCGGTATTATCAGACTTTTTTTTAATATCAGAAGCGAGCATATTAAACACCTTAACACCCAAACAGTACACTCCCTTGTGCTATTTAGTCAAATTCATGGAAGGTTGGTGAAAATTAGCATGTTGCCTATTGTCAATGTGATATATCTCAGAAATGGCCATAAATTGATTAATATTTTTTATCATAAACAAAAGATGAGACAGAATGTACTGGGAAAGGAGTGGTAAGATTTCTAAATTAAAAACAGTTTTCTACAAGAGTCACTACTTCTACAATCCATCATTATTCTAATTATCTTCTTTTTCAACCTGAAAATCTTTATACTGTCTGAGAAGAGCCCCCAGAACAATAAACGGTAGGTCATTACAGAATGGAAGTAGGTATAGTAAATCATTTTCAGATTATTTAGCGATATGTGTGGTGGGACTGACTGCATAGCATAACAAGCTGAGCTTTTGTCAAGGATTTACTGCGTGCATAAAAATATACAAATGGCTTACATGCTGATAATGAATTACTAAAATGTCTTTCAATTTTTTGAATGTAACTGTTGTCAAGAAAATTCAAACAGGAAGTAATACTCCACGAGAACTCAATAGAAGGTTATGTCAACAAGTTATTTTATTAATTAACTAGCTCCATGGATACAGAACTTGAGAAGTCAACTGTTTCTCAGCAAGTTTAGAAATCTCAAAAAATGATGAAACTCAAAAGGCGTATTACTGAGTTCACAAGAGCCGAACGTGCCACCTCCAGATTAAGCACATGTTCTAACATACCATTTCTCTAAGATCCAGTTTAATATCATCCTCCCATGTTGCATGTAGCTTCTTTCCTTCAGGTTGCCCAACATCCTGTATTTCTTTTTTCCCTCCATCCATATCACATGCTCCACCTATCTCATCCTATACTGATCACTTGAACAATAGCTGATGTGAACACATCATATAAGTTCCTTATTATGCAGCATTCTCAAATTTCTTATTCCCCCCTCCAAGTGTGAGTACTTACACCTACAAATAATGTTTGCAAAGGAGTTTAGTCCATAGTGCTTTTTTCTTCCTATTGGAAATGGAAAACAAGGTGCATATATGTATCATCACTCAATCAAGTGAACCAGTGAAAGCTCGAAGCCTATTGAAGACTTACATTCACTGCCCTGTTTGTGGGATGGGCATCAAATGGAGTATAAAAGCCAAGGTAAAAATGCTCATGCTCAGGGCTGCAGACATTGTCAGGAAACAATGTTTGCACTTTAGTCTGTGTTTGTGGACTGTTTGTTAACAGACCACGAACCAATCATTTGTAGCAACACTTCAGAATCAGTGTCATGCAGACAAAATTTTGGGAGCCAACACCATGTTCTAATTTAAAATCTGCCAAAAGAATTTCTCCATTCCACATTCCTTCACTGAGAAAGTTCTTAATTCAATGATTGTTTGAGAAAAGTTCAAAAAGTATTTCTTTATAATCCTTCAACTATCGTAATTTTAATTTCAGGGCCAAAAGATGTCATACAAGAATAAAGGAAGGTGTCTTAATGGTGCCAACCCATGTGTTTTCCCCTACATGAAATCTTCCATTGGGACTGTTTGTATCAAGTGGAAAGGACTTGGCAAGGAAAGGGATATTATTACAAAACAAGAAGTACTTTACAAGAAAAGGAATTTTATTACATAAGAAGAAATTACATGAAAAGGATTTTTTTTAATGAAAAAGAAGTAACATAAACAGGACAACAAAATAAGAAAAGGCAATGAAAAATATCTTAGCTATTGTTTATAACAGATCATTATAACTGCATTCTAGAACTTACATGAGAAGGAATTTTTCTTACAAAATGAAGTAACACATATACAGGACGACACAATAAGAAAGGTAATGAAAAATATCTTAGTTACTGATTATTACAGAGTATGACTCTGCTGTCTTCTGGTTCTGCAACAGGTTCAGCCTGTTTTCCCGTACTGGGCATTGAGGTACACGCCTGCAACGAACAGAAACATAAGGATGTGGTTAGTACATGTATCAAGTAGAACAGATCTGTCAATAAAAGAAACATTACTGGTAAACAGGAGGAGATGGATACAGATGCAGAGGAAGACAGTGAGGAAAATGGGTGGACTTGTGACATAGGGGTTTCTTGCAGCAGTGTTGCTGGAGGTTCAAGTCTTGTGCAATGTGACACTATGTTGCAGGGTGAGCAATTCTTGAAGATTTAAAGGATTATGCTACTCTCATCTTAAGGGTCAAATTCTGCTTGATTCTGAATATGAGGGCAGCATAATCCCTTGACATGTTGAAAACTGGTTACTCAAAGACACAGTGTCATACCTCAGAAGATATGGGCATTCAAAATGTATGTAACCTTGGATCTTCACATTTTTATTATTTGGAATCTATAACAATGTTGCATGTGGAAGTGAAATCCTAAATTTGAGAACAGCACAGGGCAATGGGAACAGCTGTATAGTAAAAGACTGCTTGAAAGGACAACAGCTCTCAAACATCTCACATAATGTTAAATATATATTTAGATTTCCAAACTTCTGCCTGCAAAGAGTAATGAGATACATTTATATAAATTTTAAGACGGAGAGCTTCAGCTTCTAAAATGGTAGGACTGGGAGAGCATTGGCCAACAGGTGCCACTGAAGTAGAACAAGAAGTGTAAAAGAAAGGGCTATTACTTACGCTCTTTAGCTTCTTGATCTGTTTGGTGAAGGCCCTGTTTTCCCTCTCTAAACTGCGCTTGTAACAGATTAGAGACTGCACATCCGGCTTGGTGGGTCGTTTTGCTTCTTCTGCCTCTACTCGCTCCTGCAGAACATTGAAACCAGTTAGAAGGAGCTTTCACATATAAGGGTAAGGAATTGAACTGAGTGTCATCTTCATATTAAGAGGGGGAGGAGAAGGAGGAGAAAGAGAGAAGAAGAATGTTTATATAAGGAGCCATATTTTTAGTGCCATAACAGAGTTGGCACAGCATATTTCTTATTAATGGCGATATAAAAACCGTATACATTTTGCAGCTGGGCTCAATTAGATTCAAGAGAATTCATATTATAATAATCATGAATAGCACATCTCACACACACATAACCCACCATAAAATAAATCATTAAAAGAGACAGTACTTACTCCTGTTAATTCCATCATTTGCTTTCTCAGTCGTCTGTTCCAATTTTCCTGCTTTTTGATACATTTATTTATGTTTTGGAGGTACTCTGGTGTTACCTGAAATGTTACAACCAATCAGCATTTTAGTATTACAAAGTAGGGCATTAAAGCGAGAAGAAATCTCACAATAAAAAGTAACACAGAAGAATTATGGAATGATAAGAAACATGTTTACGTATTTTGTTGGTTATATTAATTAACTAATAAATATGATATTTAGAAACTGGCCGCCAAGTTTTCCATTTTGAGTTTACGGTCTGCAAGAAAACCCATGTTATTAGAGTGCAGATGGGCTTGTATATCAACATGAAAAGAAGGATGTGCTGTAGTATGGAGCTGACATGCAATTGGGAACTTCTGAATGTAACTTCTTACTGTTAGCTGTAGTCCAGAGTATAGCATGTGGGCCTATATTGCTATACCTGCAATATGCATTCTGCAGCTTTATCCTTAGGTTCGGATTCTCCTAGACCACTGAGACTGAAGACACAGACGTGGCTGACAGAAACATAAGAACGCGATTAATACTAGTGCGACGCTGAAAAATTTGTCACTGAAATCATTACAAAATAGAAGTGAAGTATTACACTTAAACACAATATTTTAACATTTGTCATCCAGTGCTACATGTTTCAGTTCAAGAAACCATCATCAGGCATTATTTACAAAATTATGAGAACATAAATACACTGGTTAGTGAGTTCTCACTAACCAGTAATGCTTACTGCATGTGTACTTACATTTTCAAAATTTCTGCATACTAATGCTTAATGATGGTTCATTGAACTGTAACATGTAGCATTGGATGACTGTGTTTGACTGTAATACTTCATTTGTATTTAATATAATAAGACACAACGGGATGAGTCAGAGTGAAATCGAAACTTCTAGCGAACACGGAGAAATGGAAGCGTATTGAGATGAACACTGAAGCAACGTTGTCTTAGCTATGTGTGTTAATTTGTAACAGATTTATTTACCTCTAATTTGCTGTCTCCAGGTTTGTCTTCCTGTTTGGCTGGTGTGTCTACATTGGGGGTAGAGATGCATGCCTGGATATGATGGTCTTCCAATATGCCTCCTGTGTCTACATTGGGAATAGAGATGCATGCCTGTATATGATGGTCTTCCAATATGGCTCCTGTGTCTACATTGGGAGCAGAGATGCATGCCTGGATATGATGGTCTTCCAATATGGCTCCTGTTTCTACATTGGGAGTGGAGATGCATGCCTGGATATGACAGTCTTCCACTATGGCTCCTGTGTCTACACTGGGAGTAGAGATGCATGCCTGGATATGATGATCTTCCAGTATGGCTCCTGTTTGTAGACTGGGAGTGGAGATGCATGCCTGAAAATTACAGAAACATTAGGACAAGATTAGTGTTTGTATAAAGTGGAAAGATATATCAACAGAAGTAATGTGTCCATTTTCTCATGTTCACTAGCGAACATGAGAAAATGGACACATACGATCAGAATATGAAAAGGAATTTGAAAGGATATACTAAATTTAATTTCGGTTAAGAGTCTGTGTCATTTGGCGAGTAGTTTATAACGTTTTCAAGAACTGTGGTACTCGGAGCTTCAGGTACTAGGACGGCTTGGCCCTGCAGTTATAGTCACAAGATTACACAACTTGTCAGAAGTCCTAACCCAAAGACAGAGCATGACATCCCATTAAGACTTGAGAGTGGGACTGCTGGAGAGACAAGCTTTTCAGTATAGTTTGTAGGAATTTACAATTTATTGTGCAGTGTTCAGGTTGTCTTTCAACATCAGGATTGAAGGCACAAGTCAGAATTGGATAGCTACGTTAAGATATTAAGAATAGTTTTAGAAGGTGGAAAAGCTTTTTAGAAATATAAGTGAACTAGACGAACTGGCTGCAGCTGCAGAAATAGACAGTGCAGAAAATGAATTGACATTTTCTGCAGTTGTTCATAACAGGTTTCTCATTTTTGTTGTTTCTGTCAAAGTCCTAAGTGGAGTAGGGAGCCTGAAACTGAGAAAAGGATTTGTCGATACAGTAAAGATACTTGTGAAAACAAGAGTTGATACATATTCACAGGAATGCAGTATGGAAATTCAGGATTTGAGATTCTCCGAGTGATGTTGTTGAAATCTTAAATCTTCTGTGATATGATACTCTGTCAGTGGGTGAATAATTTGGACATTTAGAACCATAGTGGTTCCTTCACTGCTGGGGTCAAAACGGCTTTGACCCTGAAGGTGAATTAACAATGATCCCTCAAAATGTATGGAACTGCTTACTAAACTATAGACTGTAAAAGCAAAGAAAATCTGACTCTTTTGAAGGGATGATTCCTTTGCTATAATTTCTAAGTGACTGCTAAGTGTGCCATGTGTGATTGTGCTCTGTATATCAAATGTGCAGTGGCAGATATGAATGTGACAGATGCATCAGAACAGTGGGTATGTTTCTGTAATTTAAACCGTCTTTTAGAAATAAAGGAATTTATATACATTCAATGTGTCATAAAATGTTATATTTATGTTTAGATTTCCAAATTTCTGCCTGCAAAGAGTAATGAGATACATTTATATAAATTTTAAGACAGAGAGCCTCAGCTTGTAAAATGGTAGGCCTGGGGAAGCAAGGCCAACAGGTGCCACTGAAGTAGAACAAGAAGTGTAAAAGAAAGGACTATTACTTACGTTCTTCAGCTTCTTGATCTGTTTGGTGAAGGCCCTGTTTTCCCTCTCTAAACTGCGCTTGTAACAGATTAGAGACTGCACATCCGGCTTGGTGGGTCGGTTTGCTTCTTCTGCCTCTACTCGCTCCTGCAGAACATTGAAACCAGTTACAAGGAGCTTTCACATATTAGGGTAGGGAACTGAACTGAGTGTCATCTTCATATTAAGAGGAGGAGGAGAAGAAGGAGAAGGAAAGAAGAAGAATGTTCATATAAGGAGCCACATTTTTAGTGCCATAACAAAGGTGCCACAGCACATTTCTTATTAATGGCGATATAAAAATAATATACATTTTGCAACTGGGCTCAATTAGATTCAACAGAACTCATGTTATAATAATCATGCATAGCACATCTCACACACACACACATAACCCACCATAAAATAAATTGTTAACAGAGACTGTACTTACTCCTGTTAATTCCATCATTTGCTTTCTCAGTCGTCTGTTCCAATTTTCCTGCTTTTTGATACATTTATGTATGTTTTGGAGGTACTCTGGTGTTACCTGAAATGTTACAAACAATCAGCATATTAGTATTACAGAGTAGAGCATTAATGCGGGAAGAAATCTCATAATACAAGAGTAACTGAGAAGAATTATGAAATGAAAGGAAACAAATGTTTAATTAGCAAACAGCAGGAACATGTTCTGTTGATTACACATAATTAACTAGTAAGTATTATATTTATAAACTGGCCGCCAAGCTTTCCAGTTTGAGTTTATGGTCGGCAAGAAAACCCACGTTATTAGAGTGCAGATGTGCTTGTACTAGGGGTGGCTGATAAGTAATGCACACAGTGAAATATCTAGAGAAAGAGACCATGTATTTAAACAAATGAAAGTAGGATGTAAAGTACAATATTTTAACTACAAATTGACATACTTATTTTTCGACACAGTCGCCTTGTCTTTCAATACATTTTTCCCAACGTAAAACAAGTTTACACATGCCGTCAATGAAGAATTCAGGAGTTCTTTGTTTGATCCACGACACCACAGCTTGCTTCACTTCATCATCTGAGGTGAAATGAGTCCCCTTGAGATCTCTCTTGAGGTGAGGAAAGAAATGGAATCGCTTGGCACCAAGTCAGAGCTGTAGGGCGGATGGGAGAGAACGTCAAACTTCAGCGTCTCCAGAGCATCAATCGTTGCGCGAGCAGTGTGTGGTCTTGCACTGTCATGCAGCGACAAAATCGGCGATGTTGACCCCCTAACTCGACACACCCTCCGCCGTAGGATTTTTATTGTTTCAATGTACCGAGATGAATTGACAGTATTCCCAGCTTCCAAAAATTCTGTCATGTAAACTCTTTGTGAGTCCCAAAACACAGTCAAAAGAATCTTGCCAGCAGACGGCACTGTTTTGAATTTTTTCAGGCGAGGAGATGAAGTGTGCCTGTATTGCATGCTCAGTTGTTTTTCTTCAGGGTCAAAATGAGAAATCTATGACTCTTAAAAAACTTAAAACACTTAAAAATTCAGTCACCGAATGTTGCTTCAATCTCGTTGACATACCACCATAACAGGACTTCATGTTAACACGCACTGTTTTAGAACCGGTATAGAGAAAGGAATGAAACTTTGCACCGCTGTGCAGGAGGGTTGTGGCTACAAGGACACACTGCGCGCGCATCGCTGCTTTGCTGTGTTGGCAAAATATTTCACTGTGTGCATTACTTACAGCCGCCCCTCGTATATCAACATGAAACGAAGGATGTGCTGTAGTATGGAGCTGACATGCAATTGGGAACTTCTGAATGTAACTTCTTACTGTTAGCTGTAGTCCAGAGTATAGCATGTGGGCCTATATTGCTATACCTGCAATATGCATTCTGCAGCTTTATCCTTAGGTTCGGATTCTCCTAGACCACTGAGACTGAAGACACAGACGTGGCTGACAGAAACATAAGAACGCGATTAATACTAGTGCGACGCTGAAAAATTTGTCACTGAAATCATTACAAAATAGAAGTGAAGTATTACACTTAAACACAATATTTTAACATTTGTCATCCAGTGCTACATGTTTCAGTTCAAGAAACCATCATCAGGCATTATTTACAAAATTATGAAAACATAAATACACTGGTTAGTGAGTTCTCACTAACCAGTAATGCTTACTGCATGTGTACTTACATTTTCAAAATTTCTGCATACTAATGCTTAATGATGGTTCGTTGAACTGTAACATGTAGCATTGGATGACTGTGTTTGACTGCAATACTTCACTTGTATTCAATACAATAAGACACAACGGGATGAGTCAGAGTGAAATCGAAACTTCTAGCAAACACGGAGAAATGGAAGCGTATTGAGAGGAACACTGAAGCGACATTGTCTTAGCTATGTGCGTTAACTTGTAACAGATTTATTTACCTCTAATTTGCAATCTCCAGGTTTATCTTCCTGTTTGGCTGGTGTGTCTATATTGGGAGTGGAGATGCATGCCTGGATATGACAGTCTTCCAATGTGGCTCCTGTGCCTACACTGGGAGTGGAGATGCATGCCTGGATATGATGGTCTTCCAATATTGCTCCTGTGTCTACACTGGGAGTGGAGATGCATGCCTGGATATGACTGTCTTCCAGTTTGGCTCCTGTGTCTATATTGGGAGTTGGTACACATTTTTGGTATTGACCATCTTCCTGTTGGTCTACTGTTTCTACATTGTCAGTAGATATGCATGCCTGGAAATAACAGAAACATAAAGACAGGATTAGTATTTGTGTAAAGTGGAAAAATTTATCAACAGAAATAATGTTAAAAGAGAACAAACAGTTTCAGGTTTCAGTCAAACACAACAATATATGTTTTTATTTTCATATAATTCTGTATTACATTTATATTGTGACTGCAAATAACAAACAATATATATATTTTTAATATTACAAACTTCAAAAAGGAAAGCTTTTAAATGTATAGTATATATTTAATTTTGTTCCAGCTTCCAGCAATTGTGTAGTATTACACAAAATTTTGATATATCACACGCAAATGACCAGTCATTTTATAATATTGTAATATTTTAATATTTCACAGTTTGTTAGTTTTATGGGATCCCATATGACAGGAATGCTGTTTGCACTACATACACCTTATTTCGAGCTTTTTAAAGATGACCTGATTATGGTCAACTGACCGAAACATGTTCTCAAGGTAATAATAAAAGTAACCTACATATTGATATGTTTGACTGAAACCTGACACTATTTGTTTCCTTTTAGTTGGATAACACAACAGGATGTCCTCTGCACATGCGCGTGCACACACACACACACACACACACACACACACACACACAAAAAGTAATGTTAATAGTGTTACTAGTAAACAGAGAAAATGGACACCAATATAATAATATATAAAATCAGCGTTTTAGTATAACGGAATAGAGCATTAAAACAAGAAGAAATGTCACAATACAATAGTAACTTAGAAGAATGATGATGAGAAACAAATGTTTAATTGGCAAACAGCTGAAACATATTCTGTTGACTACATAAAATTAATTAGTAAACATGATATTTATAAACTGGCCGCCAAGTTTTCCAGTTTAAGTTTACGGTCGGCAAGAAAACCCAAGTTATCAGAGTGCAGATGGGCTTGTATATCAACATGAAATGAAGGATGTGCTTTAGTATGGAGCTGGCATGCAACTGGCAACTTCTGAATGTAACTTCTTACTGTTAGCTGTAGTCCAGAGTATAGCATGTGGTCCTATATTGCTATACCTGCAATATGAATTCTGCAGCTTCATCCTGAGGTTCGGATTCCCCTAGACCACTGAGACTGAAGACACAGATGTGGCTGACAGAAACGTAAGAACGCGATTAATACTAGTGCGAAGCTGAAAAACTTGCCAGTGAAATCAGCAGCAAACAAGATGAAATTGAATCATATTGAAACACCATGGGGAAACTGACCTGATGTTATCTAAGCTATATGTGTTCAATTTTAACAGATTTATTTACTTGTAACATGCAGTCTTCATGTTTGTCATCACAGTTTTTTTTCTATGTCCATATCAGTAGTTAAGACGCACACCTAAAGTTGACGAATGTAAGTGGAATGAAATCAATATTAATAGCGAGCAAAAAGAAAGGGATGCATGTTGAGAGGAACACAATGGGGAAACTGACCTGACTTTGTTTTAGCTATGCATGTTAATTTTTAACAGATTTAGGTACTTCTAATATTCAGTCTACAGGTTTGTCATCATATCTGATTTCTGTTTCCATATCTGATGTGGAGATGCACAACTGAAACTGGCAGAAACACAAAGAATGCGGTTCATGAAAATGACCATTTTCATCACCCACACAATTCGTCAACCTGAGATTCCCACATTACTAGACAGCTGGGTTACAAACACAGCTTCTGTTGAAATGTTGTGTCCACAAAAAATCGCTACTCATTATGTGTTCTTAAAGCATAACATGCTTAAGAGCTGTTCTACTGAGGATTGGTCAAGGTTGCTCCTTCTCCTGCAAAACTTTGTAGTGACGGGTTACGACTAACTACCGTTTCAGGAACAATATGGTGAGCGTTTGTGTAAAATGGAAAAATTAAGGGATGAAATTACTGTTACTAGTGGACAAGAGGAATTCATTGGATCACACCAGGGAAAGTGAATGGAAGTTTCTTAGCTCGGCATACTAAATTATTAAAAATTTACTTACCTCTGATTGGCAGTTTTCAGGTTGTTCTTCTTGTTTCGATAACGTACGTGCATCTGAAGTGGAACTGCGGGCCTGAAATTAATGGAAACGTAAGGATATTGTGTTAGATTAAAGTCTAGAAGACTCACAATACAGTAGCATTGTCACCAAATCGGAACATATTAACACATATGGGGAATGTGAACGAGCATTGTTGGATCCACTAATTGAAACAGATTATGTTTTACAATTACATCTCCACTCCTACAATTGCCATGTCTTAAGATCAGAAACTCTCACAAACAGTTAAGTTGTGAATATCCATGCACTAGTATCACTATTTCACGTGAAAACCGGTTCTTACGTGAAAGAGTGATATTATTAATGGTATTTTGCGTCCCATATTCTAATTAAATAACACACCATTCATTTGCGAATTGCCTTTAGTACACACCACACTGCAGGAAGGTAGCCTTTGGTCACTGAACGTCCTACCGTGCGAAGCTGCACAGACTGAGGTGCTAAGAACTTTATTAAATGTGAAATTTGATGTAATATCTTGGGGCTTGCCTTGAAAATCTGAGGAAATTATTTGTCTGGTTTAGTAATTCTAGCAGTAGAAAACTATAATGGTAGATGAATGTACATGAATATGTAGTGTTGGTGAGATGATAATTGAGAGGATAAAGCCAAAGTGCTGTTCAAAATACTGTGCAATGGCCTCTTTGTCCTAAACAACCAGTTCAATATTCTCAAACATTTAATACCACACTCACCAAGGCCTAGTTATTTCTTAAAGATTTCCAGTTGCGTTCTACAGCCCAGACTATACTGCACCAAACATGGGTTGGTTCATGATTAATGCATTTTTGTGGGGAAGATATCATGCGCTAATCTGAGGTCCTGCAGCAGAATTCATGTGGAGATTTGGCGGGAGTACACAACGGACCTCATTCAAGTTCAAGCTGGCTGTGGGCCAAGATTTGAACCCAAGACTTTCTGGATAGAAATTGAAATAACAACCTACCAACCATGCCATACCCTGTAATGATTGGGGTTGTATATTTTATAAAATTAAACCCAGATAATGTTTGTGGAGATTTCCGTCATTACTAGAACAAAATTCCTGTAATATTTCTGGCATTAAAAAGAAGTTTTGAATTATTTAATTCATTTAAATAAGCTGAAAATGGATAAAAATAATGGCAGATTTATAGTCGTTTAAAACCCGATCGCTGTGAGAGGAACTAATGTTGGTGAATTGACAGAAGTATCAAAATGAAACATTTCATGATGCGGTTTGTTTGATTATGATCACGTCACAGTGGGCGTCCCATTCAGTTACTGAATGTATGCACGCCTAATTAGAAAGAGTGAAGTTGTTCCTGTGCAAGCCAAAAATATACATTCTTCTTCTTCTTCTCCTTCTTCAATTGGCGCTACAGCCCATTGTGGGCTTTGGCCTGTCTAACAATGTCCCTCCATTTTGTCCTATCTGTCACAAACTCTCTCCATCTTATCACTCCCAGCACTTGAAGATCTCTTTCTACTTCTTCTCTCCATCCTTTCCTGGGCTTTCCCCTTCATTTCGTCCCTTCCAGCTCTTGACTGAAATTCTTTTTTGGGCATCCTATCCTCCTCCATTCTATCCAGGTGACACAACCTACTTATCCTTTGCCCTTTTATCCATTTTACTATATTTTCTTCTGTACTCATCTCTTCTAGTTCTCAATTCGTCCTACTTTTCCATTCCCCATTTTCATATTCAGGACCATATATAAAAAATACATGTAGGAGTGTAATTACAGCTCCACTATTTCTTGACCTTGGCACTAGACTAAGGTGAGTGGTCAACATCACGCCCTGGCTGCTTTGCTCCCATTGAAAGAACCTTGGCACAATGAATACAGACTTGATGGGCCTGTGGGCTTGTCTAAACGTTTTGGAGAAGAGAAAAATATACTCTTGCCTCTGACATGTATCAAAATGTGGTTCATCCAGGTGAGTGGTTTCCAAAGTGTGCTCTGCGAATCCCAAGGGATCTGGGAATGGTTCCCAGTGGATTCATGGATACATTTCTGTAATGGCTGCTGTGAAGTTTATTTATTTCTTAATTAGAGGAATAATGATTTGTTAAAAATAATTGCGAAACTTCTTGAACTGGCAATATGTTTAATTCATACAACCGTTAGGACATCTGGGTAAGAACCTCCCTGCACACTAATGTGAGGGATAATCAGTTTAATCAAGGTCAAATCATGTAACATATTTTAACATGTACTGTTGATCTGTATTTGTAGATATATGATCACAAAGTGTGTTACATGTGGAAGCAGAAAGAAAAATATGCGCATTAAATTTACAGACTTGCATTGGTGCTCCTGCTACAGATTTGATGGATCTTTAGCTGTAACTTCCACCAGTTCAGTTTAATCGCATTTCACTCAACATTAACATAATTAGGCCTACATGAGAAGTGAAGGAGCTATTTTTATTATCTGCGGTAGTTTCAAAGAAATAAGGTGATGTTAATATTCTTTTATATGCCTTGGATCAGTGTAGTAATAAGTCATGAGACTGAAACATCATACAGAAAAATAAAACTTCTACTGTACATGATCCCATTTAAAGCAGATGTAATACAGTGACACGGAATTCTAATTAATCAGTAACTTGGAAACAGCTTGTGCATAGAAAGATGGTAGGCAGGGTAGGGTCATTTTGTGTTCACGCAAATTTGTAAAACGTTTGGTAAGACCTTTGCATTTAGAAATAAATCTATAAGTGTCGTGTAGCACTGTGAAGTATATTTTGCAGAGGGCCAGACGACATGCACGGCATTTCGGTAATAATCTTAAATGATTTTCATACTAGTCATTTGAATTTCATCTTAACCTAAACGTAATTAGTGATGTTAACAATGTGTACACATCGCAATATGTAATTTAGGAAGCACGCCAGACGATGGTACGGCCCTACTGAAACGTATAACCTAAGAAGGCTAGAAGACATTGCAAACGGCTGTAACGTATCCTGACACTCACTGTTTGCATTTATTTTCTCAAAAATTAAACAATGAGTAGACCACTGGTATCTTAAAATCGTGAGATTTAAAGCTGGAAACTCTCGAGTCGGTTGTACAACTGCAATACAAGCATATGACTGTAACAATTAAAATCTTTTATAACACTACACTGTGCCTTTTTATGAACAAACATTAGGGATGTTGATGTAACTACAGATTTAATGCAGTCAACAAGATACCTTGCGTTTCGGGAAACGTATCCAACCAAAACAGCCAAAACAGCCCTTCCTTCTACGGCTCGGAGTGTTAATTGTCTCAGATTCTACACTTTTCACATAATTATTTCGAGAGACGTCCACACACACAGCACTACTTCTGGCAGCCATTTTACCCAAACAGTGTCGACAACTTCTGCAACGCAAAACACTTTTGACGTGTTCGCCAAAGGAGGGAAAACTGAGCTCTACGCATTAAGAAACTTCCCCCATTTTTAATGTGAAAACACACTATAGACAGGGTCAAGGTATTGTATAAATATCTGTCCATGAAAAGCTTAATGTTACCTGTAGGTCTAAATGTGCTTATAATGTGTCTTTTCTGAAAATTTGTTCTTTTGCAGTTTTTGGAGAATACACCTTGAACCCATGGGATATTTTTTTCCAGATTACTTTTGTGGGAATCAAAGCAGAGTTTTCGTATTCTGCTCTGGAAAGGAAATGATATCAATTAAAGGATCTTTCCGTCTATCAGATCAATGTATTATCAATGTGTAACACCTTTACAATTCTTATAAGCTACACGTTTCGGCTTTTATAGCCATCTTCAGGCCTACGTTACAAGAGCAGTCTAGTTCTATTCTGATACCTAATTTACGAATTGGGATCCCAATTTGTTTACAGGTTTGTAGGGTGGTGTAGTTAGTATGTTGCTATTTAGTTTAAAAATACAGTATTGGATTAAGATTACAGTAATTTAGGCTATTTGTAATTAATACTTATTGACAGTTCTATCTGTGTGCAGGTTCTATTGTTGTCGGGTTTTCCTTCCTTTGGGGTCGCCTTTCGGCGTGGGTAGCTGTTGAAGTAATATTGGTGCTTTGATGAGGTGAAAGGTAGATGTAAAATTGACATGTGCTTAAGAACCAAGTCATGAAGTTGTATGGAGGGTTCAAAGGTTAAGCTCCATATGTTCTAGGCCTTTATACTATTTAGAGGTGGTTGGTAGGCTCTGCTGTCAGGTCATTACATTCCCAGGGACAGAACTGATGATGCTATAGGGTAGAGGGTGGATTGGAGCCAGAGCAGGTTTTGATGTACTGAAGAGGAAACTGCTACCACTGATAAAGGGGTCCTAGCTGTCCATTGTGTATTCTGTCTTTACAACAGAGCTGAAGCAGTCAGATGTAATTGAAATAAGAGATATGAGGAAGCTAACTGTGGAGCATTTTGTATGCTGTAAGTGTGAAATTGTGTTTTAGAAGTGATATAACTTTGGAATGTTAGGTGAGGCCCATGAGGTCTGTACCCAGCAGTAGGGTGTCTTTTTATGTATTTTCTGTATTTTCACTTATTTACAGATGGTAAGACATACCTTTTTTATACCATTTAATGAGCCTGAGACAACTATTTGTTGTCATATTGTTTCAATACTTTTGACCTCCAAAAAATAATCCTACATATATATATATACCTGCACACATTTTTCAGTTCCAGAATGGAAGATAATAGCATGATCATGAGTGCTTTTATTAATTCCATTCTATTTATATGTTTGGGTGCTGGATTTCAATTCCTTGGTATTACCTTCTGGCATCCCCCTTAAATGGCTGTATAATGGTTATGAATTGTGGGTGATGACAAATTAAAGGGATGTGGTTTTGTCCTCCTTTACGCACTGAAAATGAGACATCTGGTGTGAGAACAGACTCTTGCTTATTTGGCTGTGGTGTGGCAACTTAGTATTGGCAGCTGAGTCACAGAATTGCTTATGAGGCAGTAATGTGGCAGTTTACAATGAAAAGCTACTGGCATTGCACCTGTAGCCTGGTCAGCACTTCCCACGCAGTACTGGAAAAGCCAATCCGCAACAATATTAGTTGTGGTTAAGAATTTAAGGGAACTGAATGATGACTACTTCCCTTCAGATGTTCCAATTTGTGTGGTGAGATTTGGAAGAACTATAAAATTAATTGTTACACCATTTAAGAAACAATTTTTCATAATTTGACCTGGTATAGCTTCTGATTATGTTAAATTTATTACATACAGTTTCACATTTTTGCCTTTTTTCCATTATTTATAATTGTAGACATGTAAAAACTCTCAGTACGCAGTCTGTGATAATGTTTTTCATCCATCTCAATACAGAATTCTGTGTGCCTACTTTCAGTAGTGTATTATTTGTAACCATAAACATAGCACTAAACAGAGATTGTGTGTGGCTGACTGGTTTCTTGTTCTATAAATTAATTACTTTAATTAACCCTTATCCTGCTAACGTGGAGAAAATGGCGAGCTCCTAATAATGCCAGCAAATAGCAGATGGGATTTATTTCAGCGTTTAAAGGGTTAAAGGTACTATATTTTGAAAGTCTGTGACAGTAAATATTTTGGGACATTACACTAAATGACAGGACTGTCACACCAGCTGCACAAGTTTTCATAGTAGCTTTGCTGGTAATTATAAATAGCCAGAAATTGAAAATTAGATATGTGAAAGCTATTAGTGGAATATTTTTTATACCAAGAGTCATTAAATAAGACAAGTATGCCAAAAGCTCTGTTGAAATCTTGTTTAAATCTGTTAGAATATACTGGACTTTGTGTTAATATTGGTAAGTAGATTGTAACTAATTTTTCTGTTAATTTATAACATTATGTTTCTAAGGCAAAATTTCTAATTGCTGAGTTTATAACATTGGTGTTTATTCTGTAATTAAAAACTTTGATTTTCTTTGTGCTTTATTGGTATTCTTAAATTAAAGCACTTGAGACATGGTAACTTGACTTTCAGTTAACGTGTTTTAATGAGACAAGTCTTGGTGGTCCCACTTGACAGAGGAGATAAAGTGGCATAATGAGGGGCTCTAAATATACACAATCATTAACAAATATTAGTGGTGAGTTGAAGAATGCATGGAGCTATACAGGCACTCCCACGTATGCCTTATTGGCATGGTGCTTAATTAAGCACAGGGATAACTTTACCTTGGCTTAGCCCAATGTATTTTACAGTGTTTAATCTCCAGAAGATATCAGTAAATGCCTGCCTGCTTGCCCTTGCAGCTGCTTTTATATGGCAGCACATACCAGTTGATACAGTGTTATCTTATGTTTAGATATGTTTTGTGATGTATATCGATATATAAAATGTGTTGTTTGGCCTGAAATTAGTGATCCCATACTCTCTGGTTTTAGGGGCTGTCAAGAGTTTTCTCCCAGTGTCCTGAAAAATTAAGTGCTGAATGTCTGATGTCCTAGTTTTTCCAGTCACGGAACTGTAACATTTCTGATAATGTGTACAAACATTTTGACTCCCCCACAGTGGGAGAAAGCATCTGTAGTAGTAGGATAGCTATAAATCAGCCAGTAACAGAAAGAATACAAGAGGGAAGGAAGACATGTACTTTAATGATTACAGTATGTGGACTGAGATTGTCAGGGAGAAGGAGTGATATAAAGAACAATCAGTGAGCCAAGTGTACTGAGTTTGATTATTATTATTATTATTATTATTATTATTATTATTATTATTATTATTATTATTATTATTATTATTATTATTATTATTATTATTATTATTATTATTATTATTATGTCTCTTGT
>Ga0209424_1000018_pt1 | contig 21870 bp, 11 predicted proteins | sample TergutNc150M_FD_187288 | JGI IMG/M metagenome (GOLD analysis project Ga0209424, IMG submission 187288) | Nasutitermes corniger midgut segment microbial community from laboratory colony in Florida, USA - Nc150M (SPAdes) (version 2) | ecosystem: Host-associated > Arthropoda: Insects > Digestive... | reverse complement strand
AGCGATACATACAATTATTGCATTGGTGCTACGAGTGACAATAATCACAGTTCATTTATCTACAGTGTATTATATGTTTAATTTAAGCATTAATAAATAGTTCCTTTATCTTGCCATCTACATGAACTTCGGGTTCAAGTCATTGTGTATCTGGATCAGAGCGGGTACATAATTTTGGTCCACTGGGCCCGATAACATCCGGCATATTTTGGTTCTTACCATGCTGGATTATCAAGTATTGGTCAGACCGCGTCGGTTATCACATATTAGGTCCCACCGATCTAAATACTTGGTGATCAGCGGGCAAGCTCTAAAGGAACAAGAACTGTGAACATTTTGGTGCCGCGTAATTTGCACACGCAATTAAGCTACGCTACACCACGCAACAGCGAGAAGACACGCGAAGTCTGTGACGTCACTACTCACGGACAAAGAAGTCGGCGAGAATCGGAAGGATTCGTCTGGCAACAACTTCGGGCAACTTCGTTTACATTCGGGGACCCAACCAGCCATCTTCGGCAAGCTTCCGAACTACAACCCACCGAAGCCAGTGATGTCATCACTTGCCGTCCTACCTCAAAGCAGGCAGCATCAGGTCGCTGACCCACGGTCACACTACATCAGCTGTTCCAAGCAACTATGGATTCCACACGTCAACAGCAGCTAATCAAGCAGCGAGCAGTTGCAAGAGGAATGCCGACACGCATCAGACATTCGACACAGGTGACCAGAAAATAAATGACATTCAGTTGAGGTTTAACAAACTACCAGACATTTTTTGCAGATATGACACTGCTCAAAGTGAATTAGAATTATCAGATGATGTAGATCACTCTGGTGATCGAGAACAGTTTGAAAACCAATACTTCCAAGTAGAGGCAAAGTTCAATGAACTTCTACATCCCGTGATAGACCCACCACAATCAAGGCATAGCTCATCACAGAGCAGTTCGTCAGGACGTAGGAATACCTCACCGAGGTCACAAGCTAGCAGTGCACATATTAAGTTACCAGTCATTTCGTTGCCAACTTATGACGGTGACACATGTCATTGGCTACAATACAGAGACACATTTGAAGCGTTAATTGTTAACAATTCAACATTGTCCAATGTTCAAAAATTTCATTACCTCATTGCGTCACTAAGGAATGAGGCCAAGGATGTGATAAGCAACCTAAAAATAACTAATGAGAACTTTCTTGTTGCCTGGCAACTAGTAACACAACGTTACAACAATAAAAGACTAATTGCCATGATGCATGCCAAGCATTTATGTCAAATGCCCCAAGCTAAGAAGGGAGATGCTTCATCATTGCGCCAATTAATTAACCATGTGTTAAGCCACATGAATGCACTTAAAGCCTTGTCATTAAATGTATCTGTCCAAGATTTAATTCTAAATCATTTAATGCTAGCCACATTGGACACTGAAACTCAACGAGAGTTGGAGGTACATACTGCTTCATGTGCAGACACACCAACCGTTGAGCAGAGTTGATCACATTCCTGGAATCAAGGTGCAGAGCCTTGGAACTACTCCAGAATACCCAGTCACTGAACATAGCTACTCCCACACCACGATCAACACGATCTGTCAGAGGTAAGGTTAGAAAACCCTTATACTCCAATGTAGCAACTCAAATACAGTGTACCATGTGTAATGGTTCCCACAGATTGTTTAAGTGTGACACATTTTTTAAATTGCAACCAAGGCAAAGGTTTAACTATGCCATACAACAAAGACTGTGTTTGAATTGTTTGCAAACATTTGTCAAAAATCACATATGTTCAAGGGGAGTGTGTCACAAATGTAACAAGAGACATCATACCTTGATTCACTTAGACACACAAAATCAAGCAAACAGAGATAGTGGTTCCACAACAAATAACAAACTATCCAACACAAAGGATACTAAAGTGGCAGAGGTTAACACATATCATACATTGAAGGGCAAATCCAGAAAACATGTTTACTAGCAACAGCCATTGTTGAAGTTAAAAACAAATCTGGTCAATACATACCATGCAGAGCATTGTTAGACAGTGGCTCTCAATCACACTTCATAACTGAGACGTGTGTACAACGTTTGCGGTTATCAAGAACCCAGACACATACATCAATACAAGGAATCAGCAATGTAAACACAGCAACACACCATAGTGTTTCAGTACAATTAAGATCCAGACACACAGATTGGCACACTAAACTTGACTGTGCTGTATTGTCTAACATTACTGGTATGACATCTGTCACCAAACTAGACATAAGTAGCTGGAAGATTCCTAATGACATCAAATTGGCTGATGAGCAGTTCCATCATCCAAGAGACATTGACCTCCTCATTGGAGCACACTTATTCTACGAGATGAGTCGACCAGGCAGACGCACACGCCCTGGTAATTTCCCAGTATTACAAGAAACAGTTCTTGGCTGGACACTTGCTGGTCGTACTCCAGCGACCACAACTTCAGATACTGCACAACATACATTTCTTCTACGAGAAGACAGCAGACTGGAATGCAATCTCAATCGCTTCTGGGAAGTGGAACAAGTGGAGCAATCCACCATGACAGCAGAGCAGAAGTCCTGTGAAGAACATTTCCTCACACACACACACACACACAACCCAACAACCAGATGGGAGATTTATGGTTAAATTACCAACCAAGATGGATCCCACTCAACTTGGAGCTTCTCGCCTCTCTGCCGAGCGAAGACTACATACTATTGAACGCAGGCTGGAACGAGATCCAGACCTCAAAGTCCAGTACCACAACTTCATGAAGGAGTATGAAGAATTGGGTCACATGGAACCAGCAACACCCCAAGAAGGGAAAGGTACATGTTACTACTTACCACACCATCCAGTCTTCAAAGAAATGAGTTCCACCACAAGGACTAGAGTTGTGTTTGATGGAGGTGCCAAAACTTCCAAGGGATTGTCATTAAATGACATATTACAAGTGGGTGCTACTGTCCAACAGGACTTGTATTCAATCGTACTGCGATTCAGAACCCACCAGGTGTGCTTCACAGCTGACATAGCAAAGATGTATCGTCAGATTGTTGTACATCCACAAGACAGAGATCTACAAAGAATTCTATGGAGATATTCTTCTGAGGAACCCGTTCAAGAGTACAGACTCACTACAGTAACATATGGAACTTCTTCAGCTCCATTTTTGGCAACACGCTGCCTAAAGAAACTGGCAGATGATAACAAGCAACATCACCCAAGGGCTGATCAAGTGTTATTAAGTGGGACTTCAACCCTAGAAGATGCAATCAACATGCAAAAGGAAATATCATCTCTGCTTCAAACCGCAGGATTTACATTGAGAAAGTGGGCATCCAACCACTCTACATTCTTGGATACCATTCCAAGGGAGCTGCAAGAAACACAAACAACATTATCCCTAGATAATGAAGATGGAGTCACAACTCTTGGATTGTTATGGAATCCTAAAAGGGATCAGTTGCAAGTAAAGAGTAATCTTACTCACATGCAAGCAATGAACTCCACAGCGAGTACAAAGCGCAAGGTGCTAGCCATTACAGCATCTATTTTTGATCCTCTTGGTTTACTGAGTCCAGCTGTCATTGCCTACAAAATGTTTCTACAGAAATTGTGGCAAGACAAACTACAATGGGATGAGCTACTTCCTATCCATTTACAACAAGAATGGAATCAGCTGCAACAGACTATTCCAAAATTATCACACATCAGGATTAACAGGAAGGTTATCTGACCCAATGCTACTAACATCCAAATCCATGGATTCTGTGACAGCAGTGAAAGGGCCTACGGAGCCTGTTTATACATTCGCTCCACAGATAACAACAATATAAGTTCCTGTCAACTTTTATGCTCCACATCGAAGGTTGAACCTCTGAAGCAACTAACTATACCAAGATTGGGGCTTTGTGCAGCTACATTGTTGGCCAAGTTGTACAAGAAGGCCACTCATGCTCTTAACACAACAATAACTGAGGCCTACTTGTGGACAGATTCTTCCATTGTCCTGACATGGATACAAGGTCCACCGAACAAATGGAAGGCATTTGTAGGCAACCGAGTTGCTTTCATCCAGGAAGAAACATCTTCAGCTACATGGAGACATGTGCCAACTCAATCCAATCCTGCTGATCTTATATCAAGAGGAGTTGAGCCAACAACACTGTCAACATCCACACTATGGTGGAAGGGACCACAATGGCTTACACAGGAGCCATCCAGCTGGCCTACAACAGAGTTGAACATGTCTACAGAAAATCTGGAAATCAGACATGAACATGTTGCCAGTCATCCACCAGAAGACATCACACTGCGATTTTCCAAGCTGAACAGACTCATAAGAGTCATGTGCATACTGCAGAAGATTTATAAATAACTGCAGACAGTCTAAAGCCACCAGGCAATCAGCCATTCTGACCACACAAGATCTCGACCAAGCTCTAACCTGCTGTGTGAAGATGGTACAACAGATTTCTTATGCCCAAGAAATCAAGGACTTGATGGAACAGCAGGAGGTTGCAGCTACCAGCTCCCTTAAAACACTGCATCCATTCATTGATCAGGAAGGTCTTCTACGAGTAGGAGGACGACTACAGCAGTCAACACTTCCTTATCAAACTATACATCAAATAATTTTGCCTGCAAGCCAGCATTTTACAAAACTGATTGCATCAGCAGAACATATCAGACTACATCATGCTGGACCGCAACTCCTCACAGCCTCATTACGTGATAAATACTGGATACCAAGAATTAGGAACTTGGTGAAGACAATAATACATCATTGCCTAACATGCTACAAGTTCAAGGCACAAGCTACACAGCAGCTCATGGGCGAGCTACCATCACATCGAGTTCAACCTTCGAGGCCATTCCTTACAACTGGCATAGACTGTGCTGGACCCATCTCACTAAGACTGGGAACCCCACGCAGCAAGACAATAACAAAGGGTTATATTGCTATTTTTGTCTGCTTTGCTACAAAGGCTGTCCATATTGAAGTGGTGACAAGCCTAACAACTGAGGCATTCCTTGCTGCCTTGAGACGTTCCATAGCACGTCGAGGAAAACCAAGGACAATCTACTCAGACAATGGTACCAATTTCCAAGGTGCAGCAAATCAACTTCATGACATCTACAACATGCTTCAATCCTCACCAGAGCTGGCAAGAATACAGGACTTCTTGGCCAATGAAGGATGTGACTGGAAATTTATCCCTCCACATGGACCACATTTTGGAGGATTATGGGAAGCAGCAGTGAAATCCATGAAGTACCACCTGAGGAGAACATTCGGTTCTCACATTGCCACCTATGAGGAACTCTGTACATTACTTGCTGAAATTGAGGCCTGTCTGAATTCCAGACCCTTATGTACCTTGTCCGATGATCCCTTCAACCAAACATACCTGTCTCCTGGACACTTCCTAATTGGTGAACCACTCACTCAATTACCTACCATTGACTACACTAATGTCAAGTGTAACAGACTTTCCAGGTGGCAAACCTATCAACAAGAACTTCAGCAGTTCTGGCAGAGATGGTCATCCGACTACCTCCAGAGCCTGCAGCAGCGCCAACGATGGCAGAGGACATCCCCAACCTGCAACTGGGAGACCTTGTCCTTTTGAAGGAAGACAACACCACACCACTCCATTGGCCTACAGCTGTGATTGCAGAGACCCATCCTGGGAAGGACAACATTGTCCGTGTGGCCACACTTAGGACCCGAAAAGGGACATTTAAACGTCCTGTCACAAAAATTTACCGCTTCCCGCGTAAATAGTGAATTATAGGTTATCGCCTTGGGGTTGGCAGTATGTTTACGCATGGGATAAATTTTTATAGTATTTGTGCATTAATTTTTATTTAAGTGGTTACTCATAGTTGCATCATATTTGGTCATTCTTTGTGCCTACATGTTACTTGAGGGTTGGGCTCATGACGTAAGCATCACGAGTTACACCTACCGCTTGACCACGCGGCTGTAATCTGGATTAATCCAGATCACCCCTGGGTTCTAGCTTTGGGACACTACTGAGCGTCACTTCAGTTCTGACCCGGACTCCGTGTTGGCATGACGCGTACATCAGCTCGCAACAGCGACGCAATACAATAGTGAGTTCTTACCGAGACTCCAAGCCATTATGGCATACAGGCTTGTGTTTGCAACAGCAACTCAACCGTGATATAATTCTTCATTTGCAATAGGGCAGTGATACAAGTGTTAATAACGTGAGTAACCCACGGATTCCGCAGTGACAATAGGTGCAATACAATTCAGGTCGCAACAGCGATACATACAATTATTGCATTGGTGCTACGAGTGACAATAATCACAGTTCATTTATCTACAGTGTATTATATGTTTAATTTAAGCATTAATAAATAGTTCCTTTATCTTGCCATCTACATGAACGTCGGGTTCAAGTCACTGTGTATCTGGATCAGAGCGGGTACAGTGATTGTGATTTAATGGATGGAAACATAAGCATAATGAATAAATATTCAGAGCTGTGTTGGGTATCTGTCAGGAGTTTGGTCTGTAGAGCACAGACAGCTGAATGCCAGGTCTGTTCACTAGATAACACACTATTGTACAAGATATCATATACTTTATCATTATTACAGATAATACATTTACTAATACCATCAATTACCTGATACCATAGATGAAATACACAGTTTATCTCTCATATCAGAAGACACACCACATCAGCTCACCTTCTGCACAGTTACAATTCCCCACACCAGTTGTCTACTACAACTAGCCTAACTAACCAAGAGCACTGGCTTTTGTTGAAGGTGTGGCTACCATTTGTAATTGTTACAGTGAAGTTGTGTGTTGACTGTCTATGTTTCTTCTCTTATTACGTATTCTAGGTTTACAGTGGGGACATCGCACTGTACAAAACGTGACCTAGATGATACGTTGTTTGGAGTTTTGTGAGGGGGGAACTGGAAGTGTATTGGAGTGGGGTTAAGCAATAAAGATTGGAGGGTGAAGAAATTGAGAGTAAATGAATTTGTAGAAATGCACACTGCAGCTTTATAATGTTTTGCTATCCTTCCTGCTTTCACAAAACTCGCTATTGAAGTATAAACAATTGTGTGTTTACGTAGGATTTTTGTAGCTGTGGGTGTGACACTTGGTCTGTGACATTGAGGAAAGACTGTGACAGGGTTTGGGAATAGAGCTGATCAGTCTGTAGACTTTTATGACTTAAAGTAATAGGATATTGGAGAAAACTGCATAATGTAAAGCTTCATAAATTGTACTTCCACCAGATATTATTAGAATAATGGAAGAAAGGAAAGAAGATTAATGGCTGTGTCATGTAGAATGCATGTGACATGAGATATACATACAGGGTTATCAAAAATTCTTATTCATAATGAACAATCAACTGTGCTTTTAGGGACCTATGTGTATATACCAAGCTACAGACGTGATGACATACCCACTGCTGTCACAGATGAGTAAATTCACTCTCTCACACTTTACTACACAGTCACTACAGTAACACTGTTAACATTTCTACTGTGGTTATTTTAGGGTTTTGGTTGTGCCAGTTTAATACAGGCAGCTTAGCTTGTGGGTTGTGTTTGTTATTAACAATGAAGTTTTTTGCTTGGTTGTTGCAATTTAATATATGTAGTTTGGTTAGAGTTGGTGATGTTTGTGGTTTGAGTTTGTTTGGGTGTCTTTGTGCAATTTTAAGATGGGTAGGTTAGGTTAGGTCAGTGGTTGTGTTATTTGTTAGTGTAAGACAGGGAATTGAATGAATAGCCAAGCAACTGATGGCTTCTCAGGAAGGACTTTTCTCTGTGATATTCGATGTTATATATTGTAATGATTTGACAGTTACAATGTTGTTAACCTTCCTGTTCTCCTTGGGTCAATATGACCCGAAACGAAATTTAACTCAACATAATTTCTTTATACCTAAATGTTAGTGCTCTGTACTTAATGACTTTGTTTTTGTCTGTATTCTACGCTTCCTAAAATCTGAAAATCGGTAAGAATTTTGTTTCTTTGTTCTCAAAACGAAAATGTTACACTTATGCTCCTTGGGTCAATATGACCCGATGGTTGTGGTATCCAATTTTCTCATTTTATTTCGGAACGTTCTGTAGGAGAATAAGTTTTTGTGTAGGAGAATGTATTTGAAACATGTATCTGCCTGTGCCAGTCCACTGCGCGACAAGCTGATGCAGAATGTGCAAGTTTGAACTTGTGTCTGAGTCATCGCGCGCACTCCAGGGCATGTTGCTGCTTGTTCATTTTCAGAGGAATAAATACGTGACCCTATACCGACTGGCTGCAGTACGTTTCACACTCCGCTGACATTGCTGTCTACTCTGAAGACATCAGTTATCGTGGTTATTGTGATCTGTGGTTGTCATGGGAGCTCGATATCTTATTGAAGAGGGCGTGGTGACCTTACTGAATGCATCTGACAGTGAGGAGGATGTTTCGGAAGAAGAAAATCATACAAGTAATGACAGCATACATCCTACCTCAGAGTCCGACTGCGATACTTCAGACAGCGAGGATGACAGAGACGATGTTCAGTCAAAAGGCAGAAAAATTACTTAGAGTGCAGAACACTTTCCACAACATGGTAGAACATCCTCTGCGAACATAATCAAATTAACACCTGGTCCAACGAGATATGCTATCTCCAGGATATATGATATAAGATCTTCTTTTCAAGTAATTATGAACAACAACTTGAGTGATATTGTGTTGAAAATGACAAACGTTGAGGGTCGAAGAGTGTATGGTGACAACTGGGAAAATTTGGATGCAATTACACTCGAAGCATACATTGGTATTCTATTGCTGGCTGGTGTTTATAGACCACATGGTGAATCAACAAAGAGCTTGTGGAACCTGGAAACAGGTAGGCCCATTTTTTCTGCTGCAGTGTCACTCAAAACTTTCTGTTGCATCTCTCGTGTGTTACGTTTCGACGACAAGTCCGATCGACGGGCGAGAAGAGCAGATGACAAACTAGCACCCATAAGAGATTTCTGGAAACATTGGGAGGAAATACTTTCGAAGTTTTATAATCCTGGTACTAATGTAACTGTTGATGAGCAGCTTGTGGGTTTTAGAGGACGTTCTCCATTCAAGCAATATATCCCAAGTAAACTCGCAAAGTACGGGATTAAAATATGGACTCTGTGTGATAGTGCTAGTTCATACTGTTTGAAGGCACAGGTCTACACAGGAAAACCATCAGGCGGAACACGTGGGAAAAATCAGGGCATGCGTGTCGTAATGGATCTAACACAGGAGCTAAGGGGTCAGAATGTTACATGTGACAATTTTTTCACATCGTACATGTTGGGTCAAGCTCTTCTCAAACGTAATATTACGATGTTGGGGACAATGAGGAGGAACAAAACTGAACTCCCTAATCTATCAAGAAAAGAAGCCGTCCACCATTCAAAATTCTATTTACAAAAGACACTAGAGTAGTATCCTATATCCCAAAGAAGAATAGAAATGTTGTTCTGATGAGCACAGCGCATAACAGCAAGGAAGTAAGCAACAGAGAAGATAAGAAACCAAAGATAATACTAGACTACAATGCGACAAGGGGGGCAGTTGACACGCTAGATAAACTTATTGTCACGTACACATGCAAGAGGAAAACTAATCGTTGGCCAGTAATTGTATTTTACAATATTCTTGATACAACAGCATACAATGCTTTCGTCTTGTGGACAGAAATTAATCCACACTGGAATGAAAATATTCTCCACAAGAGGAGAATATATCTTGAGGAATTGGGAAAACATCTTGTTTCTCCTTATATAGAAACTAGAAAGCGACTCCCACGGAATGAACCGGCAATTGCTATTGTAAGGAAGATACAAACTGCAGACCCCCTGCAATAAGTTCTAGTGGTTCCAAACAAGCTTGCAAAAGGAGCAGATGCAAATTTTGTCCCTCCAAATGTGACAACAAAACACCAATGATGTGTTCAAATTGCGGCAAACATGTCTGTAAGGCTCATGTTGCATATTATTATCCAAAATGTAATGCCTAACAATAATTTGTGTTCCAACTAGAAATTGGTGCGACAACTTGCCTGTATATTGATAAGTGTAAGTGTTTAAAAATCTGTTTAGCAAGAATAAAATTTGTTTAATTATCACTCATTCTGTTTACCAACTCTATTTCATGTAATAAACTTGTAAAAAATATATTACGCGTTTTCTTGTCACAGTTGTCAACATCCCAGCATACTGGGTCATTATGACCCAAAGGAGTAAGAGCGCGTTGTACTTTTGAGGAGAACAGGAAGGATAATGTACAAAGAAGCTTTGATGAAAATTGTACCATTCTTTGTCATGTCAGAGGTCACATTAATGGTATGTTGGTTTTACAGAGCTGCACAGATCCTCTGCAAGTTCTGCCAGGTTTGTCTAGTGACACATTTCCAGTGTCATCTGATGGTACATGTGATGTCAGCAATACAGCAGTACGCAGTTGTTGTAGAAGAGCGTTCCATAGCTGTAAATGAAGAGGCGCCTACAGGCGTCAAACAATAGGAGGAGATTCCTGAAGATAAATCTTTTCCCGACATAAAGCTCGAACCTAATGAGGTGAGTTATGTGTGTGTATGTATGTTATTAGACACATTTCACCATTGTCTGGAAATGTCAATTTTTTTTGTGACATCAGTATTTCTGGACAATTGAAACACCTCTACCGTTGGGAATGAAAATGTTTTACTGTGATTTGTTTTTTTTTTAATTGTGGTTGGGTAGGGGGGGGTGGTGTGATGGTCTGTACTAGATGGGTTGGTCTGTGTGTAACTGCAGAGAAGAAGTGTGGAGTTTTCACCCTTGCTCCATCAGTTATTTTTTCAGGCAGTGGTAAAACTGTTGGTCTGGACCTTCATTCACAGTAATATGTTTTGTTCAAACAGTTAAGGGACAGGGGTGCACAAAATTTCCAAAGTATAGGAGTCACCTAAAACTTCCAGGTGCCAGAAGAGTGATGTGAAGCAAGTTCCATACTGAGGACCCACAAAAATTAGGGGCCACTCTACAGAATTTAGCTGTCTGGGAAACCTGGTGCCCAGGAGTTGTGAATGCCTGAATTAAGGATTTAAGTCTAGCTTAGGCAACAACAAAATAGTCTCCTGGTGCTGTGTCATGACAAACAAAGAGGGGGAGTGGAGGTGCAACTCTTCTCACACTTTATCTCCGCACTGGAACAAATTAGTACCATCAGATATCTTGAAACATCATATGGAAATGAAAAATACGTAGTTGTAAAGAAACATTTCTCACAATGACAGGCCTACTGCAGTGTTATAATGCTCGTAATTTAAAAAAAATGAGAATAATAATATGTAAGATTCTGGTTATCTGTGGTTGTGAAATGTAGACAGTAATGGCCAAAACTAAATTCACATTCACAGCTGCTGGTTTTAATTCCTGAGACAGACTGCAAAATATATATGGAAGTACTACAGAAGAAACTAAAATATTTGAGATAAACTGAAACCTGGCCTTACATTGTGCAATATTTTTAGCATATGACATTGACAGCTTGAAGAGAAACATACTTCTAAAATAATACAAACTGCTGCCTTAGACAAACCAGGGACAATTGGTAACATGACTGTTTTGGAGTTAAATGTGTTGCAAATATGTTGAAAATCATTGCCATGCTATGTAAATGTAATGATGCAGAACAGCTGTGTATACTAATATACACAGCAGTATATGTGATTTCTTATAAGACCAACTAGGTGCACTAATATCTCAAATGTACTCTTTGAATGAAACTCTATATATATAACTCTTATTATAAGAAATTTCACACGATGCGCAGTCAAATGAATGTCAAATTTATGTATGTGAGCCTGTAAAATAAGAAATTAGTAAATTGGTTCAGAAATCATTATATTTCCATAGCTTTTAAATGTTTTTATTGGGACCTGTGCACACATTTACTGTCAGTGTCAAAGTTTGAAAGAAGGAAACACGGTAGAAGAACCCAGGTGACTGTATATTTGTAACTTTTGCTTTTATATGTACAATGGCAATTGGCACTTCGTCAGTAGCATGTAAGTGAATGTATCGCAGAAGAGAAGCTGGACAAAGAGAAGGAAGATTTTTTTATCAGTTGCTGTAGAAATAAATTTCATTTGGAATGTGAGATTTGAGGTTATTGTACTTTAATGTGAAAACTGTCGTTGTCTGTGTTGTGACACTTTGGAAACCAAACAGGTTGGTATAGCAGTAATGTGGCATGTGTTTGGGAGGCTGCCACATTGAATCACAGCCACAACACCAACTGTCTTGATTTAGTGTTTTTTCAGTGTTTCTAAGTCCCCCCAGGCAAATGCTGGGATAGGATCTCAATGGAAGTGTTTGGATTTCATCTGGCTCAAGATGGGGACTACCATGACATCCCGTGAACCTTCAGATTTCATAAGTTTGTAAAATCTACAGTACCTGATCAACTATTAGCTTCTATTAGGAACATATTTACGTTCGTGATTCGTTCTATTTGTTTCCCCACAACATACCACGAACTTCCGCATTCACTCAACATCTTTTGTTTGTGCTAGTTTCTTCCTTTCAACGTACAGTTTCGTCCCATTTCCTACCTAAACATCACGTACCACGAATTCCGGCGTTCATTTCCCTACACTTCCGTGCTACTATCCTTCCATTCCTTCACCTTCGCCCCTCGCCGCAACACTAGACAGAACCCACAATCACGGAAATATCCCTGTCTCCTTTCCCCACCAACCCTAACCCAAAAAATCACGGAAATATCACAGTTCCCCCAGGCCGCAAGAAAACCACAGAAATATGCCCCCACCAAAACCCCTTGACATAAAAAAACCACGGAAAAATGCCTATTTCCGTGATTTTTTTTCGGCCGCCATCTTGTAGAACCCATTCGACGATCGGTCCCCAGTACCATTCTTTGTGAAGTTACGTTTTGGTTTGTGATGTGGTAATTTAATGTGGGTAATTTAGGTTACGGGTTGTGTTATTTACTGTCATCTTTGTATTATCATCTTCAGTTGTGCCTGTTTAATATATGGAGCTTAGGTTAGGGGTTGTGTTTGTCATCGTCAGTTCTGTTTCTTTCTTCAGTTGTTTCACTGCAATATATGATTGTTAGGTTGGGAATTGTGTTGTTCATGGCCTGAGGTTCTTTGGATTTTGTTTGTGCCAATTCAATAGCAGTTGGTAAGGTTAAGGGTTCAGTCATTCATAATTTTTTTATATTTTTTGTCACTCAATTTATTGTATCATCATTGCATTTGAAGGTTACTATGCCTGTGGGTCCCTCATAACGCTGCTGTACACTGTAGAATGTGTGTTGGATTGACTCAGGAAATTAGGTGAGAGGTTGTGATTCAGGCATGTGATAGGCTGTGGGGAAAATAGTGATGAACTGACGTGTTCTATAAAGGGGAGGTAATTGAATGAGTAGCTGAGCAACTGTTAGCTTATTACGAAGGACTGTTCTCCTTGACATTGATTTTTATTAATTATAATGATTTTGACAATTATAATGGAGGGAATATCCAAAATAACTACAGTACTGTCAGTTTGATGAAAATGTATACCATTCCTTGTCATAACACAGGTCACATTAATGTTATGTTGGTTTTACAGAGCTGCACAGATTCTCTGCACATTCTGCCAGGTTCGTCTAGTGAGACGTTTCCAACATCGTCTGATGGTACATGTGATGCTAGTAATGTAAATGTTGAGGAGGACTTGGATATGCAAGGGGAGGAGGAGGTGAATGTGAAAACAGAGGAAGAAGAGTGCATAGATATAAAACATGAGGATGGCATATATATTGAAGAGGAAGGAGAAGAGGAAGAGGACATAGATACAAATGAAGATGAGGACGTAGACATAAAAGAAGAGGTTTGTTGAGAGAATACAGTATAACATTTTAAGTAATACAGGCTGAACCAGATTATGTGATTTAAATGTGTGCATGTGTGTTGTAAGACCCATTTCAACAGTATATAGGAATGCTAGTTTTTTTTTGTTATCAATGTGTATGGCCAGGAGTAATAACTGTACTGTTGGTATTGAAAATGATTTACTGTGATTGCTTTTTGGGGGTTGTGGGGTGGGGAAACTTCTAATAAGAAGGTAGGACTTGAGTAATTGCAGAGGAGATGGAAATTCTCCATATAGGAAAAGTTCTTATTCACAGGGCATTTTGTACAGGCTGGACGATTTCAAGTGTTTATACAGTAGCTGATATGAGATATTGTTAGAATTAAGGGAGGAAGGTGAATGGCTGGGTCATGTACAGTGTGACATGAGGCATGTGTACAGGGTTATCAGGAATACTTAAACATAATGGACAATGAACTGCAATAGTAGGGGCCTTTATGTATACCAGGCTACAGATACGATAACATATCCAGTGTTGTTATGGATGACTAAAATCACTCCCTCGGACTTTACTACAGTGTCACTGTAGTAAAACTGTTAACATTTGTACTGTGGTTATGTTAGGGTTTTGGTTGTGCCTGTTTAATACAGACAGCATAGCTTGTGCGTTATGTTTGTATTCCTCAATGAAGTTTTTTGTTTGGTTCAAATTTTAATTTATGTAGTTTAGGTTAGGTTGGAAAAGTTTGTGTTTGGAGCTTCATCGTGTGTTTGTGCGAATTTAAGATCATTTGTGATAGGTTAGGGGTTCTGTTATTTCTCAGTGTCTGACTTTTTATGTCTGTCATTTTGGTGTATCAACATGGCGTTTGAAGTGCACTAAACATACGTGCTGTAATAGTGATGTTGTTCAGTGAATAATATATGTGAGAACAGAAGATAGGTGGACTGAAGAAGTTGGAATTGTGTGTAGCTAAATTCTTATTTGTCTAAGTGTTAAAATCATTCGTGCCATGAAAAGTACAAATTCTGGGTGCATGATTGTGTCTGGCTGACTGCCTGTTACATTGCGTTCCTATAATGGTTTGAATAATATAAAGGGTTGAAATGGGCATGTAGAAAAACTAACTGAACGACACACAAAAGCTTCTTTTTTAATCGTGATTGTGATTTAATGGATGAAAACATAAGCATAATAAATAAATATTCAGAGCTGTATTGGGTATTGTTTACGCATGGGATAAATTCTTATAGTATTTGTGCATTAATTTTATTTAAGTGGTTACTCATAGTTGAATCATATTTGGTCATTCTTTGTGCTTACATGTTACTTGAGGGTTCGGCTCATGACGTAAGCATCACGAGTTACACTTACCGCTTGACCACGCGGCTACAATCTGGATTAATCCAGATCAACCCTGGATTCTAGCTTGGAACGCCACTGAGCGTCACCTTTAGTTCCCACCCGGACTCCGTGTTGGCATGACGCGTACATTAGCTCGCAACAGCGACGCATTATAATAGTGAGTTCTTACCGAGACTCCAAGCCATTATGGCATACAGGCTTGTGTTTGCAACAGCAACTCAACCGTGATATAATTCTTCATTTGCAATAGGGCAGTGATACAAGTGTTAATAACGTGAGTAACCCACGGATTCCGCAGTGACAATAGGTGCAATACAATTCAGGTCGCAACAGCGATACATACAATTATTGCATTGGTGCTACAAGTGACAATAATCACAGTTCATTTATCTACAGTGTATTATATGTTTAATTTAAGCATTAAAATTAGTTCCTTTATCTTGCCATCTACATGAACTTTGGTTTTAGTCATTGTGTATCTGAACCAGAGCGGGTACAGGTATCTGTCAGGAGTTTGGTCTGTAGAGCACAGACAGCTGAATGCCAAGTCTGTTCACTAGATAACAAACTATTGTACAAGATATCATATCATATCATCATCATCATCATCATCATATCCTGTTATCCCTAGTTAGGGACATAGGGCGTGTAGCTGGTACATGTAGCTGCCATTTGTAATTATTACAGTGAAGTTGTGCGTTGACTGTCTACGTTTCTTCTCTTATTGTGTATTCTAGGTTTACAGTGGGGATATCGCACCATACAAAACATGACCTAGCTGATACGGTGTTTGGAGTTTTGTGAGGGGGGAAACTGGAAGTGTATTGGAGTGGGGTTAAGCAATAAAGATTGGAGGGTGAAGAAATTGAGAGTAAATGAATTTGTAGAAATGCACACTGCAGCTTTATAATGTTTTGCTATCCTTCCTGCTTTGACAAAACTCGCTATTGAAGTATAAACATGTGTGTGTTTATGTAGGATTTTTATAGTTGTGGGTGTGACACTTGGTCTGTGACACTGAGGAAAGACTGTAGACTGGGTTTGGGAACAGAGCTGATCAGTTTGTAGACTTTTATGGTTGAAAGTAATAGGAGATTGGAGAAAAGTACGTAACGTATACCTTCATAAATTGTACCTGCCACGAGAGGTTATTAGAATAATGGAAGAAAGGAAGGAAGGTGTTTGGCTGTGTCATGTAGAATGCATGTGGCGTACATACATACATACATACAGGGTTATCAAAAATCCTTATTCATAATTAACAATCAACTGCGCTTTTAGGGGCCTATGTGTATATACCAATCTACAGACATGATGACATACCCATTGCTGTTACAGATCAGTAAATTCACTCTCTCACACTTTACTATACAGTCACTACAGTAACACTGTTAACATTTCTACTGTGGTTATGTTAGGGTTTTGGTTGTGCCAGTTTAATACAGGCAGCTTACCTTGGGGGTTGTGTTTGTCATCGACGACTGAGATTTTTGTTCGATTGTTGCAGTGTAGTATACGTAGTTTAGGTTATGGTTGATGATGTTTGTTGTTTCAGTTTTGGTTTGGTGTCTTTTGTGCCAATTTGAGAACAGAAGGTTAGGTCAGTCAGTGGTTCTGTTGTTTGTCAGTGTCTCACTTCTCTTTGTAATTTGGGTGTATCAGCATGGTTTTTGAAGTTCACTAAACATATGTGCTGTAATAGTGATGTTGTTCAGTGAATAATATATGTGAGAACAGAAGATAGGTGGACTGAAGAAGTTAGCTGAGAGGGTGTGAGTCAGGCTGTGGAGAAAACAGTAATGATCCTACATGTTCTGTAAAAGACAAGGAATTGAAAGAGTTGCTGAGCAACTGTTAGCTTCTCAGGAAGGACTTTTCTCTGTGGCATTTATTTTTATTCCTTGTAATGATTTTGACAGTTAAAATGGAGGGAATCTTCAGAGCAGCTACACTACTATCAGTTTTGATGATAGTGTACACCATTCCTTGTCATGACAGGTCACATTAATGGTATGTTGGTTTTACAGAGCTGCACAGATTCTCTGCAAGTTCTGCCAGGTTCGTCTAGTGAGACGTTTCGAACACCATCTGATGGTACATGTGATGTCGGCAATACAGCAGTTCAGCAGGACGTACTTGTAGAAGAGGGTTTCATGGCTGTAAATGAAGAGGTGCCTATAAGTATCAAACAAGAGGAGATTCCTGAAGATATATCTTTTCCTGAAATAAAGCCTGAACCTAATGAGGTGAGTTATGAGTGTGTGTATGTCTGTTATTAGACACATTTTACCAGTGTCTGGAAATGTCAATTTTTTTTGTGACATCAGGATTTCTGGACAGTTCAAACAGCTGCACTCTTGGGAATGAAAATGTTTTATTGTGATTTTTTTTTTGGGTGGTTGGGGGGGTGGGAGTGTGTCTACTGGATGGGTTGGTCTGTGTGTAATTGCAGAGAAGACGAAAATATATTCTCTTCTCCGTGTAGATAAAAATCCTTATCCACAAAATGATTCCTAAAGCTCAGACAAACTTAGGTGCTTATACAGTAGAATTTCTTTAATTTGGCACCGATGTGACTGGAGAGGTGTCAGAGTACTAAGTATTCCATTTATCAAACAGCACCTCAACTGACCTAATTTTCCTAGAGGTAATTTTTCCTAATTTTTTTTTTTACCATAGGTTATCAACAATGTAGGGTTGTGTGCTGCCATAATATTGGGAGGGGAGTGCGTAATGTGTTCTGTTGCACACTGTAATACACCTTTAGTTCTGTAAACTTTGGGGAATATCTGAGTAGCTGAGCAACCACTGACATTTCACTTAATACTGTTTGCTGGATGTCTTTAGTTCTGTCATTATTAAGTTCCCGTTCTGTGATAGCATGCATTGTTTCTATGCAGCATTTGCACTAGTGCCTGGAATTGTTTGGAGTTGTCCTCGATAGTTGCAAGTATTCCATTGGTGTCAAGTTGTGCCGTTTGTTTCCCATTGTCACTTCAGTACACAAATTAGGATGGTACTTTATATCTGTGACATTCTGTTGTGCTTCATATATCTCTTACAGTACACTGTCAAAAGCAAACAGCTTTGTGATGCATGTAACTGCTGTGTTGTTATTTTGTTATTGTAAATAGTGCTTAATGGCAGTTCCGCAGTTTGACTCTTTCAAACAGTTGAGTTTTTCACATGAATGTTATCATTCTGATGATTATTTTCCTGAACAGTTTATATTTTTCCTTCCATCTGTTGGATGTGCAGTCGTTAGTTCAATTTTGTATTTTCCATTAAATCATGTGGGAGTGTGGACTGGGTTTGTTTGGCTCACGATGGGATCTCTGAACATGGTGTGGACTTCAGCCATTATTTTCTGCAAAAGAAGATTTCTCTGCTTTGGATTTTCCTTTGTATTAGTGATTCTGTAAGTTGCAATGCCGTAAATCTGTACACAGCAGCTATTATCAGTTTTTACGCTACATGAATTGGTTCTAATAGTGTTCTGTATCATTTAATGAGTGAGCACAACTGTCATTATGGTGGTACTTTTACAGAACTGCTTTGATTTGCGGAGTGGCGAGCTTGGTTTGCGTGCAACATCTTCTGAGGTTGGAAATGAGGTGATTCATGTGCAAGTGGAAGGGGTCGGTGAGGTGACAGGGGGAGAGGATTGTGAGCCAATGACATCTCCATTAACTGATGCTGAGGTAGGTTTTATGTCTCCTGATTGTGTAGCATGCTTCATAGGTATCCAGAATTGCCTGTCTGTCTCTATATAAGTGTGTCCCTGTAAAACAGTAGTTTTGGTTTTGTCAAGTCATGATGTCAATGTGATAAGAAGGTTTTCCTTTGAGGTCGAGATAATAAAAAATCATGACTGTGGTCAAATAAAGAAATCCTGAAAGTCATGTGCATAGATTGCAAGAACTTACATCTTTGGGACTCAATCATGATGACAATTTGACTGCCCAAGCATTGTCCACATTTCTTCATCGACCTTCCATGACTTCCATAGTGTTGTTGGACCTGTCAGAATGCACCAATCTGGATGATGAAGGGTTGAAAGGAATTGCAAAAAGATGCGATAGGGTAACATATTTACATGTCTAAATGTAGTGGTCTGTCTTGAACATGAAATGCAACTGTCTGTGTGTGGCTGTGAGGTTAGTTTATCATTGTGTTTGTATTTACAGATGCATACATTTGAAAGAATTGGCAGTCTGTCGTTGCTTCAATATAACTGATGCCGGCATCAGCATGTTGATAAGTCACTGCAGTCAGCTGTGCGTACTGGATTTGAGTGTTATAACAAACATTACAGGTATGTGTGCACTTTGTGAAGACCCTGAAACTACATTGTGTTTTATAACTATGGTTTATGATATTCTTACAGCAGGTTCATCACTGACCACAAATGCCCACCACTGCACCATATTGTGAGCCGGTACAATTCATCTCATATCTTCATAACCTTTTCTCTAATCCTCCATTGTATAACATGCTGCAGTCAAATACACTCCATCATCATCATCATCCACATCTCTAACGATATGCCAGTGACTGTTGTGTTTGCCTTCAGTCACTACAGTATATATTTTTATTGTCCTTCCAGCATTACTTTTCCCATGCATAATTTAATTCAGAATTCTGTTATTGTGATTTTTGTTTATCATTTTCAGCATCTTGCCACTTTTTTTGTAGCTGAAATTGTGTCTCTATGTTCCTCTCCAGTTCCTCTGTAATATCTTCATTCGTTTTATGATCTCAAAATTGTAATTTCTACTGCTGTCTGGGAAGTTGATATTTTCCTTTCCTGTGTATAATTTTCTGTTAGTATTTGCATTCGTGATCGATATGAAAAAAAAAGCTTGTGTTATTGTCGTTTAGAATTTTATAATCCTTAAAATAATTATTTTAAAAGTTCTTGATGCCTTGATATTGTGTGAGCTGACTAGCTCAGTCAGAGTAGTAGCAAAGTGAATGGCTGGTTGATCGAGGAATGGGGGTTTGATTCCGGGCAAGGGAGATAGAATTTTCTTTTCTCTATAGCTTCAAGACTGCCTCTCTGGCCCACCCAGCCTCCTGGCCAGTGAGTACTTGGGCCTGTTTCCCTCTTCCTAATGTCACCTCCACCTGTTGCCAGGGTTAAATATGCATGGAATCATACCTCCTGCCCACCATATGTTCTCATGTTGTGGTGCTAAGTGCAGCACATGGACTGAGCCTTTACTGCAGTACAGTTGTGTCTATGAGCAACTGTACTGTACTGGGATCTTCAGAACCACACCAGTGGTGTACGTGACCATCTGCATATAATCTGTTGCACAGCTCGTTGGCACACAGTTGCTTCAGCTGACTGTGTTATTGATATTGCACCTCATTTGAGGGCAGTTACCCGCTCCCAGTAGATCCATATCACACCCACTGCAGTATGTTAGCACAGGGCTCCCTACAGGCAGGGACATAATTGCTTGTCATGTGGAATATTGGATTAAATAGTTTGTCCCTTCAACACAGTTATTACAATAGTGGTACTGTAACAGTTGAAATCAGAATCAGAGGCACTTTATGTTATGTATGTGGTGTGTTAGTGCACTGGAGATATGTGTCGTGCTTCAAGTAAAATAAAACCATTTATGATTGGGAAGCTGCAGTATTGTTGAATGTTTACATTTATCTTGTGTTTGTAGGTGAAGGATGGTTGGCACTAGTGCCTCCACATTTGCCACACCTGAGACGATTGTGTTTGGTGGAATGTGATAATATGTGTAATAAGTATGTAGAAGAACTTGTGGCTGCTGTACCAGAACTGAAAGTTGTCAGCTAATTGTGTGATAACTGTGGGAGCAATGGGGAATAAACCAACAAAAAGCAGTAAATCCACGCACAGACAGAATGGTGAAATATGCATGTATGTTGGATGACTTTTTGATTCAAATCAGAGTGATGATACATGTGTGTAATCATTAATGACAATCATCTGTAGTCATGAAATATCATTAAGTAATAGGTTATTTTGTGGAGAGTTACCACTACATACCCGATGATGGTTCCTGTTGAATCACGTGGTATAACCGTCTAACACAACTGGAGTTGTTTTTTAAAATCCATGTGAGTTGAAGCAGCTACAAGTTGTGGTCGTCTTTATGCTGTATGTCTACAGGGATGTAATTGTTCACTGACGTATATACGTTTGTGCGGTTTTCAAAAATGTGTCAGTTGAAACTTCAGAAAGTTAGAAGAAGATAATAAGAGTAGTGAAATGGCAAGGAGTTATTCTTTATACATGTGTGTTGAACATACTGGTGTTCAGTAGCATGGTGGGTTATTTGGATGGCGGTATTGACTGTGAGGGAGGAATATCTCCTTTCTGTTTGAAGATAGGAAACTGTTTTAATTACTTTAATACATGCTTGATGCTTAGCAGGCCTGTTCCTGCTACATGTACAGTACTTAGCAGGCCTGTTCCTATCACATGTACAGTACTTGGCGGGCCTGTTCCTGCCACATGTACGGTACTTGGCGGGCCTGTTCCTGCCACATGTACGGTACTTGGCGGGCCTGTTCCTGCCACATGTACG
>Ga0209424_1000014_pt1 | contig 31912 bp, 30 predicted proteins | sample TergutNc150M_FD_187288 | JGI IMG/M metagenome (GOLD analysis project Ga0209424, IMG submission 187288) | Nasutitermes corniger midgut segment microbial community from laboratory colony in Florida, USA - Nc150M (SPAdes) (version 2) | ecosystem: Host-associated > Arthropoda: Insects > Digestive... | reverse complement strand
TATATACCACCTATCTGGTATATACCTACAGCTCTCTACATACTTTGTAGTGAAATATGTCACTACTATTCTTTATTATTCTACCTAGTATACCACTATTTCCCTTCTTTGTCAACCTTATTACTCGTCTACCCATTTATTAGGCACACGGTGAGTTTAAAAAATTTAAAAATTATTCTCTTATAATCTCATTATTCAGTTTTAAGCCACGCAGATTTTTGTTTGGCACTTGCAGTTGGTTTATGTTGCCAATGAATTTATAATGAATATCTATTTGTTGTGTTTTGGGGTGTTGTTTAAATAGATTTTTCTTTGGTTCAAAGCCTTCTGGATATACACTTTCATGAACCACTATTTTATCTATCAATTCTTTGAGAATTGTAGAAGTCAATATTTCTATGTTTTCATATTGCAAAACTAAATCTACAAATTTTTTGGTTTGGTCTTGCTTTGTTGTAAATTCTGCTAGACTTGCTTTTAAAATGAGAGTTTTTTGCTTTAAGTCTTGTTGCTCGACATAATAACCATTAAGCAATTCATCTAATTTTTCTTTTGGCAAGCCGTTTTTATTTCCATTAAAACTACTCAAAACGCTTTCTTCATACAGTTTTTTGGTGATAAAGTCCAACTCATCTATTCTTTTTTCAACGAGTGTTATCTCTTTTTCAATCTTTAACTGCTCTTTCCTACTATTAACATTTGTTTTTGACCTGATTTTTTGTGCCAGTTCATTCGTATTTAATTTTGCATTGGTAATTATGTTGTTTATGTCTTTCAAAATTAAATCATAGATTGAATCATAGTAAGAGTAATGAGATGAACAATAACTAGTGCCATAACTCCTGTTTTTGCCACAAGTATATGTGCCGACCAATTTTTGATTTTTCCTTGCGTCAAAACTCATTTTACTCCCACAATCAGCACAATATAGCAAGCCTTGAAAAATTTGAACTTCGCCCGTGGATTTCACCACTCTCTTTTTAATTGAGATATTTTTATTAGCCAAGTTAAAAGTTTCTTCATCAATTAATTGCTCGTGTGTGTTTTTGACAACTATCCATTGCTCTTTTGGCACATGGTATAACTTTTTGCTTTTAAAAGATTTTTTTGTTTGCTTGCCGTATGCCACATGTCCCAAATAAACAATATTTTTTAAAATATTATGCACCGCAGTATCAACCCATCTATACGGACTTTTAATGTTTTGTTCAGTGACAAATTTTCCTCTTTCGTGCATTGCTTTGGCTTGTGGTTTTAAAATTTTTTGGTTTTCTAAGTATCTTGCTATTTTAAAAACACTCATGCCATTTGCTGCTAACTCAAACATTTTTCTTATGGTTGGTGCTGTTTCTTCGTCTATAATCAACTTGTTTTTTATCTCTGTTGAGCGTTTGTAACCATAAGGAACAAAACTGCCTAAGAATTCTCCTTTTTCGGCTTTGATTTTTTTTGCAGATTTAACCTTACGACTAATATCTTTGGCATACCACTCATTGATAATATTTTTAAATGGCATAAATTCATTTTCACCATTTTTGCTATCAACCCCGTCGTTTATGGCAATATAACGAATGTTATTTTGCGGAAAGAATATTTCTGTGTAATATCCTGTTTGTAAATATTCTCTTCCAAGTCTACTTAAATCTTTTGTAATGACAGTTGAAATCTTGCCGTTTTCTATGTCTGTTAGCAACCTTTGAAAGTCTGGTCTATCAAAATTTGTGCCTGAATAACCATCATCTACATACAACTCTAAATTATACATACCGTTATCGTAGGCATATTTTTCAAGCATGGCTTTTTGAGTTTGGATACTACTGCTGTCACCCACATATTCATCGTCCTTTGAAAGACGGCAATACAAGGCAGTTGTCTTTTGTTGAAATTTAATTGGTTGTGTACTCAATTTTTACCTCCGTTTAGCACAGCAAACAACAATTAAATTAGGATAGCAGAAGTATACCGCCTAAAATAAAAAAAGTCAGCCTATTTTTTGACCGACTTTTTACCTTGTTTGATGGCTTTGAGATTTTAAACGCTTTCTAATTGCGTTTTGTTTTCTATGTCTTTAACTATCATTTTTACAAGCACATCTTCTAATGTTTTTGTGCCACTAAAAAAACTATTGACAATAAATGTTGTGTTGTCAATTTGGTATTTACGAGTGACTGTTTCTTTTTCTTCTATTTTAATATCCATTTTTTCTCCCTATTAGGTTTTCTATAATACATTTTCATTTCTTGGAATAACTGTGCTCAATGCTTGATTTATTAATTGTTTGCCGTAGGTTATGTTGCCACGAAGTGAATCCCATTTTGAGCGAAACAAAGCGGATGAACGGACTATATTGTCAATTTGACTTGTGTCTTGCGTCCACCAAGCAAGCATAAAAACCAAAGCACTTTCAGCATGAGAATGCGATGGATATGATGAAATATCTCCATTAAATAAAGCATTGAACTTTACTGATTGTTTGCTATTTTGAATTTGAGTTATCAATTCGCTATCAGTTTTGGTTGCAACTTTGGGTATAAATTCTTTAAATACTTTTTTCTTACCTACGAGATTGTAGGCTAATTCATGAATTATTTTTGAATAGTCTTTAAGCATTTTTGTTGAGTTATCTAGAAGGTCTCCCGTCATACAAATAAAGCGATTTGTGTCGTAAATTTCTACGCCATTCTTATCGTTTCGGTTATAACAATCTTGTGGCAATTCGCCTTTACACAAAAGATGAATGCCTTTGCCACTTATAGATTTTTCAGCGTAAGTGTTTGGCAATAACTCTAAAATTTGTTTTGCTTTTGAGTTTGTTATTTTATTTGTTTTTAAATCAATACAGTTATCCAAATCAATAAATACAATATTATTTGTCAAAGCAAATGCTAAGCCGTTATAATTGTATTTTTGAGAATAAATTTTCGCTGTATTGAAATCCGTCCAAGTTGAAGCGTCGTTACATTTTGCAAACTTTGCATTATTTGGGCTTATAATTATCTTTTTAGTTTTGCCACTTTCTTTATCTAAATAGGTTTTAAAAACTGACCATTGATTTAATATTTTTAACTCATTAGGAATGTTATCATAGTTCATAAAAATCTCCTTAGGCTGCGTTTGTTAATTCATTTACAGCAAACAATTGTGCAAAAATGCTTTCTAAAATTGGTAGAACTATACCGTTCCCGGCTTGGCGATACATTTGACTTTTGAATATTTTTGCATTTTTTAATTTATCAATTTGCTCATCTTTCCAGCCCATAAGTCGCCAATATTCTCGCTCGGTCAGTTTTCTAAGACTAAGTCCTTCAAATATTTCTTGCACAGTGTAGGCATTTTTTGCTAGGAATTCGCAAACAAAATTGTCTTTTTGCACCGTAGTAAGCGTGTTGCAAATTCCCTTGTAATTAGGCTCAAAGCATTGAATTGTTTTTATTCCACTTGTTCTATCACTTTGGTTTTCTAAATTTCTGCCCCTTTGTGCCACAATTATTGGCTCTTTAATTTGGCAAAGTTTAACCCCGCCCCTTTTTATGTCCGTCATTTTCAAAAGCAAATTTAAAATTCTTGCATCTAAATTTCCTGTTAGCACAACTGCTGGACTATGAAAATCTCTTGCAGTAAGTGTTCTACAATAATCTTTGGTTTGACAAATACATCGAGTGCTGTTGTAATTTGAATTTAAAATTGAATCAAACGAACTGCGTTTTAAGTAGTATTTTTCATCAACAGTCTTTTCTAAAAAATCACTAAGTTTTGTTGTGCGTTTTAGAGAATTTGAAAACACAAAATCATTATCTACTTCATCTTGCAAAATGCTTACGCAAAAAACTCTTTCTCTGTTTTGCGGAAGATAATCTTTTGCGTTAATTACTTTCCAAAAATTTTTGTAACCTAAACTTGTCAAAAATGTTATCCATTTGTAGTAATCGCAAATATTGTTTTTACTAACTAAGTTTTTTACATTTTCTAAAAGTAGATATTTTGGCAAACTTTTCTCAATTTGTGCAATTTTTAGCAACCGTTCAACTTCATAAAGCAAGCCACTTCGCTTGCCTTTTAGACCTAATTTTGTGTGTGATGCCACGCTTAAATCTTGGCAAGGAAAACTATATGTCCACAAATCCGCACTTGGCAACTGTGTTATTTTAGTGATATCTCCCAAATTTAATTTATTTAATAAATTTTCGTCACCATTCAAATGCAATGCTGAATAACTTTTTAAAGCATGCTTGTCTATCTCAATTATAGCAACAACTTTGTACGGTATGCCTATGTTTTTTAACGCTTGTGTTTGGCTGCCTACTCCCGCAAACAATTCTATAATTTTTAGTTCTTTCATCTTTCTCCTTAAATAAAAAATTTCAAATCACATAGCGTAATTTGAAATTTTTTCTCTTTCTTCGTAGCTTGTTAGTGTATGTTTATCGTTTAATTTTTCTTTAATTAAATCAATGTTTTGAATTGGGATTTTGGGAATATTGTTATCAACTTCGTCGTCAATTACAACTTCAATTTCGTTTTTATCTAAATTTAACTGTGCATTAATTTCTTCTAATTCAATAGATAAACTACTTAATTTTTGTTCATGTTCAAACTGTTTTGTCAACTCAACTTTTGCCGTGCTTAATTCATTAGTATACGAAGCAAGTTTTTCTTTTTGTTGTTCTAATCCCTTTTCTAAGCCTGAAATTGCGTTTTCTATTTTTGTAAGTGTGCCAAAAGCACTTTGCGACACACTAACATTGTGTGAATTATTCCCTTTTAAGGTCACACTTTTTTCAGTGAAGTTTGTAATTGGCTCGGGTATAATTTCAAAGCCTTTATAGTTTGCGATTACCTTATTTATATTGCTTGGCATAAAAATACAACTATGCAAAACTTCGCTACCATCTTTGCGGTCGGTATAGGTTTTGCCTAAGATTTTAATAGAAAAATATTCCTTATTATTTTGCTCTCTTAATAATAAATCTTGTTCAAAATTTGAAATAATGACAGTTGTATTTTGTATTAAGTTTGGCAACTCTTTTGCAATACTGTCTTGCAGTCTATACCTATTATTTCTGTATTGCGTTTCTAAAATTTTGAGATTAGTTAGTTCATTCTCAACTTCTTGCTTGCGTTTGATTAATGGATTTGCCGAAGTGATTGCTTTAATTTCAGCATAAGTTAGCGTTGTTTCGTCAATATCTTGGGCAACTCTAACTGTCAAATTGCCATTGTTAATTTGAGAAATAAAGCGTTGTTTGTTCTCTAAAATTTGGTAACTATATGCGTCAAAAGTTCGTTCAGTCACATAGGTATAAATATCCACTTCGGTATTGGTGTTTCCTTGTCTTATTGCTCTACCATCTCTTTGCTCTAAGTCGGCCGGTCGCCATGGTGCGTCTAAATGATGTAGTGCAATAAGTCGTTTTTGCACATTTGTTCCTGCCCCACACTTTTGTGTAGAGCCTATTAGTATTCTAATTTTTCCATTGTTTACTTTATCAAATAGTGATTGCTTGGCTGAGTCATTCTTGGCATCATGAATATATGCGATTTCATTTTTTGGAACTCCTAAACTCACAAGCACAAATTTTAAGTGATTATAAACATCAAAATCTTTGTCTGGATTATAATTTTCAAAATCTGTTTTAGGGGTAGATAAATCACAAAAGACAAGTTGTGATGCACGATTTACCTTTGAATTTTTCCAAATATCATAGATATTTTGTGCCGCTATGTTTATCTTATTATTAGGGTCATCTGGTGCTTTACTGTCAAAACATCTAGGGTCTAGTGCCAATTTTCTTCCATCACTTGTGACTTTTAACATATTATCAACTTCTGCAGGAATGCCACCATTGTTTATTCGTTCGGCTCTCTCCGCTATAACTTCGGCTAATTCTAAAATCGTTTCGGTTGGCTTGATTGTAATTGTATGTTTGTTAGCCTTTGGCACTGGCAAATTTAGCATATCACTTGTCTTTACATCGGCAAATTTTCTATACATTGTAAGCAACTCGGGCAAGTTAGTAAATTTTGCAAATCTAGTTTTGCTTCTATAACCCTTGCCACTCGGTGCTAACTCTAAACCCGTAACTGTTTCTCCAAAGGTTGCTGCCCAGTTGTCAAAAATATGCAAACCCGCTTGTTCTAAATCTTGTTTTGCTAAGTAACTTTGCATTGTAAACATTTCAACCATACTGTTACTCGTAGGCGTTCCAGTTGCAAAAACAACACCTTTTTGCCCACCGTGCAACTCACTTAAATAATCTATTTTCATATCTAAATCGCTTGCCCGTTTGCTTGCTGTTTGACTAATCCCTGCCACATTGTTCATTTTTGTATAAAGAAATCTATTTTTGTAATTATGGGCTTCATCTATAAATAAGTAATCTATTCCCAAATCTTCAAACTTAATAAGATTATCTTTTTTGCTACTGCTCAATTCTTTCAACGCTTGTTGTTTGGTTTTTAAAACCTTTTCCATCGTCTTAATTGAAATGCGGTTATCATCTTGTTCATTTCGTAAATCTTCCAGCGTTTGTCTAATGTTTTGAATTTCTTGGCTTATTATTTTCTCTTGCCTTTCAATTGAAATAGGAATCTTTTCAAAACTAGACATAGCAATGATTACACTATCCCAGTCTCCTGTTGCAATTCCTGATATAAATTTTAGACGATTTTCTTTTTCAAAATCTTTCTCAGTGGCTATAAGCAAATTGGCTTGCGGATACAACTCTCTAAACGCTTGCGACCATTGCAAGACTAAGTGATTTGGAACTACAATCATTGGCTTACTTGCTAATTTCATTTGCCTAAGTTTCATGGCTGATGCAATAATTTCAAATGTTTTGCCAGCTCCAACCACATGATGAAGTAGTGTATTGCCATTGGTAATAATGCGTTCAACAGCATTTTTTTGGTAATCTTTCAACTCGTATAATGGGTTCATTTCAGGAAAATCTAAATATGAACCATCGTATTCTGCAAGTTTTATATTGTTAAATTTCTTGTTGTATTCAGCCACTAATTGCTCTCGGCGTTTGGGTTCGTCAAAAATCCATGCTTTAAATTCATCTTGAATTTTGCGTAATTTTTCTCTCACCGCTATTGTTTCTTGCTTATTCAAAATGCGTTTTTCTTTGCCATTAGCGTCTGTAATTTTGTCATAAACATTTGGTGTTTGCAAGTTGATTGCATACTCAAATATAGCGTGACCACCTAACCTACTTGTTCCATAAATATTAGTATTTTCAAAAGAATAGCGTGTACCTTGCGGAACTTGCAACTTCCATCGTTGAGTAAATTTGTTGAAATCTAGTTTTAATTGCCTTGCATGCCACGGAGATAACTTAAACTTTTCTGTAACAAATTCTTTATAGATATCGGCATCTATCCAACTTGCACCCAAACGCACAGAAATATCGCTTGCAGTAAGTAGAGTTGGTTGAACTTCTTCTAATGCTTTAACATTCTTTTCAAAAGAATTATCTTGTTTGGATATAATCTTAGCAACTTCCAACTTTTGCACCACATTGCCAGATAAATATTCAGTAACAGTTTCCCAACCGTCATACTTGCTACTTTGTTCATTTAATAACGACGGATTTCTATAAATTTCTCCATCAAGTTCTGTAATAATTTGCTCAAAAGTTTTACTAGTCAGTTGCTCTAAAACTTTAATATCCACTTTCCCTATTTCATTTTTGCAAATTTTGAGTGCATCAATTGCAGTATCGGCGTGAGTTGGTCTAACATATTTTTTAATTGTTCGTTTATCAAAAATATCTGTTTTTGTTGCTATGTTTGTTGCTTCGTCATAATTTTCTAATGAAAATAAAAGTGAACTATCAGCGTCATTTTTGAATATATTCTTATTTGGTTTTGCGTTAAGATAACCGAACTTGTTTGTAAATTCGGTATACATATTGTGCAATGTATATTGTTGATATTGCAGCCAATCATCACCACAACCTTGAACTTGAATATCCAAAATCTTTCTCACTTGTTCTCGCAGATATATCATTTTTAACAATTTATCTTTGTTGGATTGAATAACATTTTGCTCTATCATTTCGTCATCAATCCGCATATAAATTTTTTGATTTTCACCTATTGCATAACAATAATTCTTTGTGTTTTCTAAAAGTTTTGTCAACTTTTGTTGGTTAAAATAATCAGATTTTGATTTATTACTTTCAAAAACCATTTTTGGTTTATAAATATTTTTAGGTAAAAACTTTATAGCATTAGCAAGCAACTCTTTTAAATCTCTACCATCTGGCTCACATGTAACTTCATCTTCTCCACCATACATTGATTTACCTTTTTGCATTTTGCCAAGCACCATTTGCTTGTTTAGTTGAAAATATTGGTTGTAAGTTATTTTGTCAGTGCTTTCATATGAACTGAGCCAATCTAAATTTTGACGATTTGCTGTGATTGGGTCTACTTTTTGAAAGAATAGAATATCACTAGTAACCTTGGTGTTAGCGTTATCTTTAAAAGCATTATTGGGCAACCTTATTGCACCCAAAAACAAACCCCTTTCTGCCATAAGTCGCCTTGCACTATCATTAACTTTATCCAAAGTGCCTTTAGTTGTAACTACGGCAACTATGCCACCTTCTCGCACTTTGTCTAATGATTTTATAATAAAGTAGTCGTGAATATTAAGGTTATATTTATTGTATTTTGTGTCATGAACTGAGTAATTTCCAAACGGAACATTTGTTAAAACGCAATCAAAGGAATTATCCATAAAGTTTGTATTTTCAAAACCTTTAACATGAATATTTACATTTTCAGGATAAAGTTGCTTGGCAATCGCACCTGTAATTTGGTCCAATTCAACGCCATGCACTGCTGTTTGCTCTATAATTTTGGGACTAAACCCATCTGGTCTAAGTCCTAAAAAATTGCCTTTTCCCAGTGCTGGCTCTAAAAGCGTCCCACTAGTTAGACCCATTTGTGCCAATGCTTGATACATACTATCAATAACAACTTTTGGTGTGAAAAATGCACTCAGTGTAGAACTTCGTGCTGATTCGTATTTCTTTTCGGTTAATATATTTTTTAACTCATTGTATTCCTTTGCCCAGTCTTTATTAAGGTTATCAAAGGCTTGCGGAATTCCGCCCCAACCTTTATATTTAGCCAAAATTTTTTGTTGATCTGTTGTCGCTTGGGTTTTAGTAGACTGCAACTCTTTAACTAATTTTATAGCATCTATATTTTGCTTATATCTAGCCTTTAACCCTCCTACTATTTCAAAATCACTCTCTGTTAATTTATAGTTTTGTGGGGTGTAATTTTGTTTTACTTTGCTATCTTGTAAATGAATTGTTCCATCAACATCTCGTGTGCCACTTGGTCTATATTCTTCAAATATTGAGCGTTGGCTAAAAAGTTGCTCTTGTTTGGCAATGGATTTTTGCTTTTCAATTGTGTTTTCAAATTCTCTAATATTTTCTCGGCTTGCCTTTGATGTTTGATTAGAAACTGGTATAGTAAGTTGTTCAATGTCAGTTGAAGATACAATAGTGGATTGTTCTCCATCAAATGGTTTTTGATTAGCAACCCGTATTTTCTCAAATTGTTTGATTTGCGTCTTTTTCTCATTTTCAATACTCCTAAATTGTAAAATTTGCTTCGTTAAGTATGTTGCTAACTGATGTGCTTTTCGTATAGCACGCAGTTTATTATTGCTATCTAAATCATTATTTTTAAATGAAATAAAATCTTTTGGTTTGTTAAATTTTGATACCAAAAATATCATCACACCATTGCTTAATTCTTGTCTAAAATTCTCATATTCACTTGCAATAGTCTCATCTACAAAATCCATGACGGCAGAACAAAGTTTATCTTTAAAATCTCCTTGAACTTCATGCGACAAAATACACTGTGCTTTTATAGCCGCAAGTAATTGACTGTCTCCAATAAAATCAGTCGCCACAAGTTCTCTAAAACCATAAGTTTGGGAAATATCAAAATAATGCTTTTTATATTTTGGATTGCTTTGGTCTACAACAGCAATCCCTTTGCTACCTTTCTTAATTTTTCTTGTCGTTTTTTCATGCCATTCATCGTAAGTTTTTACAATTTTAACCGTTGGATTTTGACAATAAATTTGAACTGCATCATAAAAATCTATATTTAAATTTAATGCTAATAACTCATAAAATTTTATTAATTTCTCTTTATCTTGCATAAACTCATTTAATTTATCCTTACCACTTTCCATTAATCTCTCCTTTTACAAGAAAAAAACCGCATTCACTTTGAATACGGTTTTTTAAAATTTAAATTTTAGTTATATGATGTAATCTCTAATACTCATCTCGCCACATTTCAAGCCATTTTGTGTAAACTTCTCGGTAGTCAATCTCGCCCCGAATGAATTTGATTTCAATAATTCTTGTGTCTTCACATTGAAGCAATAAATTTAACGCTTCGGCTGTAATTTCTGCTCCTAGTGGGTTTGTGCCTTGTTTTGGCAACTTTATATATCTGTCTTTTCCAATTTCATTTAAAACTTTGTTTTGAGAATTTGTTGAAAATAAACAAAGTTTTCCTGTGCCATTCCAAACAATTTGGGTTAATAATAAATCACATTTTGGCGTGTAATTTTCTTTAAATTCTTGTGCTTTTTGGGCGTCCACTGTCCAAATTAATTTTACCCCACTACTCAACTTTGAAGTTTTAGTTGAGATAGTTTTAATTGAAAGTGCTTGTTCTTTTACAAAAACATCAACTTCGGGCTCAGTTATTCTAATTTTTGAATTGACAATATCTATTCCAAACTTAAACATTAGTAACGAAATTAAAATTCTCTCCCTAACCGAACCAATTTCCATGCCAATTTTGCCATCACGGCTACTTTCTAATTCAGCCAATTGAAACAATTTTGGCAATTTATTTTTTATTTTTCTAACTACTAAATTATCATCAAAAATTTCGTTAAATACACTGTTTGAGTTCATTCTTAATCTCCTCTTCCTCATTCAAAACTTGCAAAATTGACTGTGCAATGTGCCACGCAAAAACGGGCGGGACAGCATTGCCAATTTGACGATAAGCATCAGTTGTTGATTGCAAAAACTCAAAATCGTCCGGGAAAGATTGAATTCTTGCAGCCTCTCGTGCAGAAAGTCTTCGTGGCAATTTATAATGAAACTCAATATTGCCGTGGTGTTCGGCTCGCATGGTTGGGGCTGGGCTGTTTGCGTCAATAATTTTATTGCCTTGCCCGTTGTTTTTCTTGGCTTTTGAGTAATCACAGTTCGTAATTTTCTTAGCAAATTGTTCGTCTTCCAAATCTTTCAAAGCGTCTTGTGCCGTCACCCATTTTTGCAAACCAAGCGTTGGATTTTTTGAATGCGTTTGTTTTGGCCAACTTATTTTCATCTTCAAATCTTTTCTAATGCCGACAATAATCACTCGTTCCCTAATTTGTGGCACGCCAAAATCTGCAACATTAAAAAGTTTGTATTCAACATCATAGCCACAATTTTCAAAATCTTGCACGATGGTTTTCATTGCCAAGCCATTTTGCCATAGCAACAAACCCTTAACATTTTCAGCAACAAAAATTTTTGGTTGCACTTTTTTTATCGCTTTAATCATGGTCAAATATAAGTTGCCACGCTCGCTTTCAAGCCCCTTTTGCTTGCCCGCAAGACTAAAATCTTGACACGGAAAACCTCCAACTAAAACATCAGCACACGGCAAATTTTGCTCAACCAAGTTGGTAATATCATCACAAATAATATTTAAATTTTTGAAATTATGTTGTTGCGTCAGCGTTGCTTTTTTATTTATGTCATTGGCAAGCATTATTTTAAAATCATTTTTGGCATAATGTTTTCCTAAAAAATCAAAGCCACCAACTAGCCCCAAATCAAGCCCACCACAACCTGAAAACAGTGAGATTACATCATACATACTCAGATATTATACCACACGCACAGTGCTTTTGCTAGTGAAATTTTGCTTTGCTTACATTTGCTATTGATTGTCATTTGTTTTAATATTTTCTTGTTTTGTTGATTTACTATTATTATCTTTAAGTCTTTCAAGAATGCCTTGCTTAAATTCATTTGTAATAATAGGTTGCTTTTGTTCATTATCTTCTTCTTGTTTTACTTTTGAATTTATATTTGAACAAAAAATATTGCTCATATTAAACTCTCTACTTATATTTGTTACAACACAATCTCTCACACAGTTGTTTAACCATGGGTGTTTATCAGATAGATTTTCCAGTGTTCGTCGTGTTTTCCAAAGTGATGTAAATTCTTTTGAATGGTATACACTACCTTGACGCCACTCAAACCCATTGCTTTTCATAAACTGCTTTATATCATCATAAGCGTTTCGCCAATTTGGTTTTGGATAATGTTTAGGCAAACCATCTTCTGTTGTAATTAAGTCAAATGTAATTTGTTTTCTTGTTTTCATATTTACTCTCTATAATACAAACAAATGCGGGTATTCTTCTTTATAATAGTCAAGAATGCTACCACTTTCGTCAGGTTCTTCTTCATCAATACAATCCCACTTTTCTAAATACGGCAAAACAGTATTCTTATCCATGTTAACTTGCCCAGTGCCTAATGTTCCATAATATCCATGCACAATGTCGTTATCTTCAAAACACAAAACATATGGGTCGTTGCTTGTGTTTACGCATTTGCCAGCATGGTTGTCAAAAGCGTTTTCTATAATCTCGTGCAACTCTTTTATCTTTTCTTGCGATAAATCTTTTTTAAGGGTTATTATTGATTTAAACATAATTCTCATCTCCTATTTCTAGTTTAAATTATATCATTTAAAGCCACAAAAAGCAAGTTTGTTTTTATTTTTACATTCTTTATTCTTTTGAGTTCCACTCTACACAAACAAATGCTCTACATAATCAGTAGTTTCAATTTCAATGTTTGTTCGGCTTGATGCTCCATAAATAAAAAAGGCTCTTCCTCGTGGGTTATAAACAATTGACGCTTGTTCACTTTCATTTATTTCGCCCGCTTTTTCATAAAGTTTACATAGGTCTATCATATCACTTGGCGACAGAGAAAATATCAAACTATACTGCGACACATTTATGATTGCCGTACTTTTTCTAGATATCTCTGGCGTCCCTACAAAGTCCTTTATGTTTTGCGTAATAACTATTTGCATTCCATCATACTTTCGTATTCGCTTGGCTAATTGAAACATAAAATCTAAGGCTATTGGGTATTGTTCGTTTATAAATAAGTGTGCTTCGTCTATTGCTACTACAATTTTTTTGTTAGTATTATTTATCAAATTATTTTCTCTGTTCTTGATTATTTCGTTTTCTATCCACTTTAAAACAAGTAGCATTTGGGCATTTGCTATGTTATCGTTTTTATCTGCAAGCAATTTTTGAAAATTAAAAGCAACAAAATTTTCCTTTGCTTGTATACTAGAATATCCATTCCAAAGTGAACTATTTCTACCACCAGTGCAAAACTTGATAAGATAGTTTTGTATGTTTTTTAAGCAAGATTGAGTGTAACTATCATGCTCATTTTCTAAGTTGTTTGAAAGCGTTTGGGCAATTTCATCAAAAGTTGGATAATCTGTGTGTTTTAATTTATTGATGTTTGTAGTCTCATTTATTCCCTTATTTGCGTATGTTTCTAAAATTATCTTGTTCAAAATCTCTAAACAATCACTATTCAAACCCACAAATGTTGTTTTTAAAAATTGTTCCAAAAATCTTAAATGAGCATAAAAATTATTGCTATTGCTTTTCTCTTTTTCGTCGCTCAATGAATATATTATTTCAAACGGATTTATTATTCCGTGCATGTTGCTTGCAACATCTAATTCTTTTCCGCCCAAGTTTTTTGCCAGTTTTCCGTATTCATTTTCTGGGTCAATTACCAAAACTTTTGCACCCGTTGATGCCAAATTTGTCAACAAAGATTTAGTCGCATATGATTTACCACTGCCAGGCTTGCCTACAATTATCATATTGCTATTAACTCTTTCGCTATCTCTTTTGAAAAAATCCACAAAAACGGGCAAGTCATTTTGCCCTATCAACAAACCATTTTCTTCAACAATTGCATTAGACACAAAAGGAAAACTTGCAGCAATTGTGCTAGATTGAATACCCCGTGATATATTCAATTTGTCTACAAAGCCTTGCGTTAAATAAGCATCATACTGTCTTCCTATGCATTCTGTATAACCAAAACCTAATTCTTTCAAGCGTTGCTTAGTAAGTTTTTTATTGCTTGATTGATTTACTTCATCATAAATTGTTATTAAAATAGTGCAATCCAAAAGCGTTTCATTTCCATTTTGCAATCTATTAAGTAGTGCCGACAAAGTTTCCAAATGGGTATCTTGTGCTATCTGTTCACTTGCTTTGTTTAATCGTCTACTTGACATTTCTGTCACTGCGTTGTCAATTCGCTTAACTGCTTTTTGCTTATCCACTGGGTTTAATCTCATGCTTACTTTGCAATTAGATAAATCAAATAAATTTAAGCCCCAAGCATTGCCAACATTTAGTGGGAAATTTGTAATTGCAAAATGCGAAATTTGTTTGTCGTCTTGAATAGTTTTTGTTAAATTAAATTCAACTTTTTGCGATGTTGAAAGCCTTGAAAGATTTATAAATTCTTGCAATTCAACACTGTCTAACTGTTTGGCTTCAATGTTTGATGACAAAAACAACTGCCTTATATAGTTAATTGTGTTTTGTAAACCAATCTTGTCTTTGTCGTAAATTACAAAATAAAAAGCGGAATATGTGTTATTCACATCGCCCGCCCTTTGTTCAATAGTATTTCCCCTGTCTTCTATTATGTTTATCCTTGCTCTGTATTCTTCTTGCGTTAAATTTCCTTGCTCGTATAATTCAACAATATCTTTTATTCGCTGTGCTTCTTTTTCTAGTTGATTATCTAAATTAAGTGGCTTATCTAGTTTTACAATTTCAGCAATTTGCCCCACGCTTAAAAAATTGAAAATATTAGTCATTGCTCCGTCTATAATAAAATCTTGTTTCTCTTTTGAAAGTAATCCAAACTCAAATGGTTTAATTTGAAGCACTGACATTTTTGTTTTGTCTTTGTAAACCACTTGATTATTCTCAATTGACTGAAATTGAAGCAACTCATTTGTATCATGAATTTCTCCTAAATAATATTTTTTTATACTAAACAAATGCCTTAACATATACCATAGCGTCATATAGATTTTTTCGTTGCCAATTTGCAAAAACAATGGCAAGCAAACACACAAAATGCCACCACCAATTAAAAACTTAAATGGTAAATTGCTTGCCACAACAACTGCAAAAACACTTATTATAACAAGTCCCAAAATTATATCTAAAACTGTTATGTGCTTATAAAATCTCATCTTTACTTTTGTGTCTTTTGGTATAAATCTCATGATTTTTTCTCCTCATTGTTTGTTGATTTAGATTTACTTTTAATATTTTGCCAAAGCGTTTTTGCAGAACCAACAGCACCTTTTGTATATAAACTTTTTACAACACTAACTGGCATAGAAGCGATATTGCCCACCGTTGTTAAACCTTGTTTAAATTTATTAGTTTTTGTTGCACTGTCGTTATCGTTTTCTACATTATTTGAATCCAATTGTCCATCTGTCTTGCTTTTTTGCTCATTAGCATTGTCTGCAATTTTGGATGTGTTTGGGTCTGCAACTTCATTTAATTTTGCTCCTTGTAAATTTCTACTTTGCTTTCTATTTTTGCCCAAATTTTTTCGCATTTGGCTTCCACCCAAAACTTGTGCAACGCCACCCAACCCCAATTTATACGCCCCTTTTGCCATTCTAGCCGTGCTATTTAAGCCTGCTAGCATTTGTTGAGTTTCATTTGCTCCACCATTGCCACCAGTTAACTGAGCAATTACCATATACGATTTTGTGACAGCAAACGCTCCGCCTATGGTAAACAAAAGTTATATCAGTCCATTTCCAAAAGAGTTGTCATAAAATGTTATTTTGTTAATTTGCGGTATGATTAGAAAAAACAAATTCATAGACAATATTATTCCGTATGCTGAAAGCACTTTTGTAATCAAACTTTCTCGCCAAAGTTTAAACCTACTGCCATCATCTATTGGAATTGTAGATATACTTACAGGAGAAATAATGTAAAGTAAGATTATGTCAAAAATCCTTTGCACAAATCTTAATGCTGACAATGCAAACAACACCAACAAAATTGAACTGCTACCAATACCTACAAGAAAATTTAAATCTTTAATTTTATAATATTGTTTTACTAAATCTAAATTGGAATAATCAATTGAGCCATTGATAAAATTTTGTTCTATCTGCTCTCGTCCACTGCCACCAATCCATGCACCATTGCCACTTGTAACTAAAATTTGACCACCAAAACTTGCTTTTCCTCCACCAGTAATATTAACCAACATTCCATTGTTGATTGCCCCCATAATCACATTAGTTAAGGTTATTCCAGCAATTAATACAAAAGGCACTAATAAAAATAAAAGTAAACTATGCCCAGCCTTTGTCAAAATTTGTGATTTACTTCTCTTTTGGCTGCTATCTGCATACTCACTTCTCAAAATTGCAATAATTACAAACAAACACAAAAGTATAACTCCAATCAATACAACGGCAAAAAAAGCCACTTTAACATTATTGCTCTGCAGAAAATGGCTAAGCAAATCACTTTCTTTTCCATCAACATTGACCGTATCTAACCCCGCAAGTTTATAAAAAATATCCACCAAAAAGTCTATCACTTTGCATATGCTAACCATTAAAATGTAAAGCAAATCAAAAAACCATCCAAATAACACATCTACTAATCCGTCCCACATTTTTCTTTCTCCTAAAACAAAAAAAGACAGCCTATGCTGTCTTGTTTTTTAAAATATATTTTTAGAAATTATCAAACCCTTCGTAAGTTCTAAATGCTAGTAAATATAATGCCTTTAACAAATCCTTGTTGTTTTTTTCTAATTCTTGTATTACACTATCATTTTCTCGCTCCTTGGCTATTGTTTGGTTTACCATTTTAGAAATAATTTTTGGAAGCACACTACATAATTTCATAAAAGCATTTTTATCGCCTGTTATAATTTCATAAAACTTATCTATTGAAACTCTACGGATTCGTTCATTACTTGTAGATATACCATCTAAACTAATTTGCCATGCTATGTTTTGACTTTTCTTTGCAATAACTTCAACTAAAAAACACTGACATTTTGAATCATCTAAAAGTTTAGACTGCATTCTCATATATGTTTTTTGAGAAGCACTTGAATTCATAGTGTTATGTTTATTTTTCAACTCAACATAAATTCTTTGTTCTCCGTCATCAAAAACGACATCAAACCCCTTACTAGGAATATTGCAGTATTTTATAAAACTAAACAACTCTTGATGAAAATACCCTATTGCATTTGTATTGGATTTATCTCGTTGTCTTGCTATCTCATCAATTATAATTGATTTAATTTCTCTATTGTATACTATGGAATCAAATGTTAATTTAATTGGGTCAACAAGGTTATTATTAAATTTATCTAAATCCATTTTCTCTATGGTGCTACGATAGTATTCCAGCGTTTTGATAATATGTTTTTCTAAGTCTTCATCACTAATAAATTTCAATTGCATTTACTTAACTCCTTGTAGGGCTGAAATAATTGATAGCCCTATCTCTTTTGCAAACTTAACTGGAACAGCATTTCCTATTTGCTTATACTGATTTATCACAGTTCCTTCAAATTTCCAATCGTCAGGAAAAGATTGGATTCTAGCATACTCCCTAACAGAAAATGGTCTAGTTTCGTCAGGATGACATCGTTCCGTTTGTTTCTGTGCGGGCGAACATGTCAAGGTTAGACTTGGCTCATCCCATGAAATCCTTCTTGCTATACCCGTTTTACCACCGCCAAGGTGTAAACTACCACCCATATATTCTTCTCTTACACCATCAGGCAAATTTCGCCAACAACCACCAGGTGGAACTAAATCTAAAACCTTTTTCTTTTTTTCGGGATATTTTGCTCCACTTGAATGCGGAACATCTTTTAAAACATCTTTTAGCGTAGGTTTATATTCATGTTGAATTGGAAAAGAATACTTTATATTTAAATCATTACGAACCCCTACTATAACAATCCTTTCTCTCTTTTGTGCCACACCGTAATCCCATGCATTTAAGACTTTATATTGCACTGTATATCCAACATCTTCAAAGACAGCAATCATAGTTTTTAAAGTTTCACCGTTGTCATGAGAAACCAGTCCCTTTACATTCTCAGCCAAAAACATTTTTGGCATAAATTGTTCTAAAATCTTAGCGTAATAATAAAACATTGTTCCACGAGTATCCTCAATTCCACGGCGTTTTCCAGCATAACTAAACGCTTGGCATGGATATCCACCAGATAATAAATCTAATTCGCCCTTTTTTAACCCACAAACTACTAGTAAATCTTTTTCTGATAATGTTTTTATATCTTCACAAACTATATTCCAATCGGGTCTATTGATTCGCAAAGTTTGGCAAGCACTTTTATCTAAATCATTTAACAATATTGCTTCAAATCCAGCTTCTTCCAAACCCAATGCTAAACCACCAGCACCTGCAAAAAGTTCAACTTTCTTAGGTTTTTGATTTACCCTAGTTTTTGCTTGTTGTTTTGCCATAACTTGCAACAAACTTATTTGTTCAACTGATTGAATTTTTACTGCCTTATTGAAATCATTCATTTAATCATTATATCATATCAAATATAGATTGTATATCTAAAACTATACTTACTTTCTCCTAAATTTGTGACCTAACCCATTCTTGCAAAATGGGCATTGCTATTTTTAGTGCTACTATTAAAACAAAAATTAGGGCAAAGCCAATAATTGCTCCTATCAAATCTTTCTTGGCTTTTTCTCTACTGTTTTGTTCGTCGCTTTTTGCAATTTTTAACCCTAAAAACACGCAATAAATGCTACCAACACTTCCAACTACGGCAATTGCTGGCCACAAAATTGCACTCAGCACATCTAAAACTGGTTCTATAATTGGTGAAAAATTTGGGGTTGCACCAAGTAAATTCATTACTATATTCATTTTTTTCTCCATAAAAAATGACAAGCCTTACGGATTGTCATTCCTTTTTTGTAATTAAATTTATTTTTCAAGAGTATCTTTTTTCTTTCTAATTCTTCTTAACACCTTGTGTTTGCGTAAAATTAAAACTGCTAAAAATAGCAGCCCTAATACTACAAAAACAATTATAATAACGCTTGCGATGTTAGTTTTACTCTCTTCTTTATTTGAGTTATCGTTATCTTCTTGTGAATTTGGAACAGTTATGTTAAAAACAATCTCATTACTAAAACCAAATAGATTAACCGATTGAATAATGTATTTTCCAGTTTTATTTATTAAATACTCTTCTCCATTTCCTAGTGTTGCTACCGTTTGACCATTCATATCTTTTATTACCAGCATTGAATAATCAAAACTAAAATTGTCGTTAACTTTGAAATTAACTTTTCCGTTCAACGAGTAATCAATACCATCAATTGCCTGGTTGAAATCTCCATTATTCAAACTAAAATAAATATCACTTACAGTGTCTACAATCCTAATTTCATATAAATAACTATTGTTCCAATCATCATATACTAAAAGTTCATGCAGGCCTTGTTTGTTGAAAATTATGTTGTCAAAAATTTGCCCATCAATAAGATAATTTGCGTGCTTTGCCAACTCTAACTCACTTCCTATAAAAATATTTTCGTGCGACAGTTGGTATAAATCATTGCCATCATAAATGCTATTAGGCTTTTTTTGCCAAAAGTAATAATGCTCAACCGATTGATTTGCGTAGTAATCAATCACGCTTTCTAATCTAGATTTAGTAAAATATGCCACTTGCTCATTTGAATTTAAACTTGATTTATAAATAAAATATTGACCATAGGTTGCACTTGGTTTATCCATCTCATCAATCTGTATGCCGCCATTCCACTCACCACTGCTCCAATATCCAGTTTTAACTAATGCATTTTCTCTATTAACTGCAAAATTTGTTGCGTTATTTAAACTATCAAAAGAGTAAGTTTTATCGTCATTACCTACTGTCTCCCAGTATTCGTAGTTCAAGGTTTTAGATAATACTTCTTGTCTTTTAGAAGTAAATTTGCCTTGCCAAACATTGCCTGCTTTATCTATGCTTTCAACTAAATAAACTCCATGGTCTATTGTTTGAATTATGGGTTTATCTTTTGAATATTCTATTCCATTAACTGTAATGCATTCAATATTTGCCGTGTCAAACTCGTTGTAATCATTCCAATTCAACAACACTTCACCGTTTGTTACACCATTAAAAACTCCGTCAAATTCAATTTGTTTTGGTTCTCTGTCCACTACAATCCAAACTATATCCGATTTATTTTGTGCTTGGTCTTGAACAAAAAACTCATATCTTCCACTAGCATAAAATGAAACAAATTGCGTGTATTCAATAAAATTATCCGTCCCTGGCAACTTTACAAAACATTGCAAACTTGAAACCCCAGTTGCCGACATTGCTATACGACTAGCATTTGTGTATGTTTGACTACCTATTAAAACATCATCGGCGTAAAGATAGACAGTTGGCTTTTGTGTTTGCAAAAAAATACTGCTCTCACTAAAATTGACAGCGAAGTCTGTCGCCCTAAAAACATACTCGCCGTTTAAATTCACACTAGAAATAACTTGATTTTGCTGGTAATTTTCAAAACCACTATTTGGTTTTTTAATTTCTAATTTAGATATACCGCTGTTGTCAATTGCATTAAAATAAAAGTCACTGTCTGTCGTGCTTTCACTTGGAATAATTTCACCATTTACAAAAATTGTGCCTCGTGGAGAAGTTCTGTCTAATGTAATTGTGTATTCTGGTGAATTTAATCCAAAAAAATCTCTTACATAAAATGTATATTTTCCTTCTTTGGTTATTTTTTCGCCCATAGAATAGTTAGCATAGTTTCCGTCGTCTTTCTTTACATAAAACAAAATTGATAGACCAGTTGCAGTAAACCATATGCTATGTGCGTTGACATACTCGCCATTTTCTACTATCTTGCCATCGGCATATAAATATCCTATACTTTTAGTTTGCATTTTGTTTTGAGAAACTTTTGCTGCGTTTTCTTTAAACAACGATGCAAATACCATAACTATACACAAAAGCAGTGCCATAATAAACACTGCTTTAAACTTTAAAAATCTTTTCAATTTTATCTCCTATTAATTTATTTTTTCATCATCCAAAATTTTTTCTACTTGCAAAAATAATTTGTCAATCTCATTTATAACATCGTGTTCTTTAAATGAAACTGCTCGTTCTTTGGCTATTTTTAGCATTTCTAGTAATTCCTTTACATTTCCATTTTGAAGTAGTGTTGTAAACTTTATTTGCTCAGGTGCGTCAAATAATTGCTCTACACTAGTCGGTATTGAACATGCTAAATTATTTAATCGGTTTAAATAATCTTTATTAAAACCAACTTTGCCTTTCAAATTTTTGTGCGAATTTGTTGAAATAAGTGCGTTGTTTCGTTTGCTAATATCATAAAAAACACGCTCTTCATCAAAGTATGAATTTATATTTTTTTCTTGTTTTATTGGCTCTAAGTTAAAAGCCTTACACTCAAAACTTGGTGTAAATTTAGATTTTATAGGCTGATAACCAAACACTGTAACAATAGCGTTACCCATATCTCCTTGTTTGTTTAATTGTTGCAATTCAATTGGATAAATTAATGGTCGCTCTTTAATACTAGCGTTGCTGTTAAAATCTTGCGGCACTGCTGAATTATACCCTACACTTCTTGTCACCACTGATTTATTGCCACACTTTTTAGAAAAATCGTCAATGGTTTTTTGGTCAGTGCTACCTATAAAACACTGAATATTGCAATTGCTTTTTATTATTTCTGCCACTTTTTCATCATAAACTTTGGCGAGTTGAGCATAACTTTGAACAACCATAATCAGCCAAATTTTGCGTGACCTACCAACCGTTATTATTTGCTCTAACTTATGAATGGCTGGCATATTACCAAATTCATCTAACACAAAAAACACATCTCTTGATAATGACAAATTATTACTACTATTCGCTTGTCTTACAAGTTCTTTATATGCTTGCAAAATAAACATTGATGCTATTGTGTGTCTTGTATCTTTTTCATCAGGGATTTGCAAAAATAGTGCAGTTGGTTTTTCAACAAAATCATCAAAGTCATTATCGTTTCTAGATGTTAGAGAACATAAAGAAATATCACTAAACAAGTTAAGTTTGTCAAATAAATTAGAGATATAACTTGCTCGTGTTTTGTCAGCACTATCCAAAACTTGCTTTGAAAGTGCGACACATTTACTAGTCAAACTTCTCTCAGAAAAGTATTTTATGAGTTCTCTAAACTCGTCATCGGTGTTTGATGCTATGTTTTTAACATTATAAAAATTGAACTTGGTTATATCCATTCTATCTTTTTCATCTAACTTTTGTAAAAGATTTTGGTCACCACTATCTTCAAGCATTGCAAGCATTATGGCTAAACAAAAGTTCTTTGCACCTGAATCCCATAATGGCTCTTGCTTGTTTTTTATAGGACACAGCACACTTGCTATATCATTTAAATCTTCATAAATTTCATCTAGCATTTCTTGTTTTTTAATTTTAAAAACTGTTTGCAATTGTGAAAAATCATAATACTCTGTGTTTTCAAAAAGCCAACAACCTTTGTATTCAATCATCCTTGCTTGGCTTTCTATGTTTAGCATTTTATGATAAATTTCATACGGTCTTTGCAAAGGATTCCATCCAACTGAACAAAATGGATTTCGCAAATCCAAAACCTTAACGGTATAGTTTTTATCAGCCAAACTCTTTGCGTGAAGTTTATATAACTCGCCTTTTGGGTCACTTATTATCATGCTTGGCTTACTTTTGCATTCAGCCAAAATTTGCACTGTTGGGTTTATAAAACTAGTAGTTTTGCCACTACCTGTTGTGCCAATAACCAGTGTGTGTGCTGGCGGTGCTAAAACAATTTTGTAACTATATCTTGGTGATTTTTTTGATACTATTTTACCACAAACGCTCTGTAACGCCTTTATTGGCATGCCAATTGCATTGCTAGTTGCTAACGCATCAAATTCAAGCACACAAAAGTTCTTGTTTAAATCACTTTCACTTTGCCACTTTGCACCTTCCAAATTAGTTTTTATATCACTGTCTTTGTCATTTGATGTCATGATTTTATTGCCACGATTAAGCCAAAAATGCTTGTGATAATGCATTAAATAAACTACGCAAAAAATAAAAAGCAAAAAAAACCAAAGTTTGATTGTGCTTAAATTTGCTAGTAATTTTATGTCAAAAACAAACTTAAATTTAGTGTTTAAAAAGCAATTTAGAACAAAAGCACCCACATAACAGCACGAAAAAACTGTGCCAATTTTAATCAGCACAGTCTTTATTTTATTATTAAATTTCATTTAGTTCTCCAAAAGTTTAGTGATTTGGATTATAAATCACTTCTTTTTGTCATCATTTTTTATATTGTCATTAAACTTTTTATTTTCTAGTAAATCATATGTTTTATGAATAATCTCCAAAAAATCTTTTTCAACTTGTGTAAGTTCGTTTCTGTTTTTTTCTTTATATTTTTCATACTCATTCTCAGCAATTTCAACGGCTTTTTTATGGTCAATTTTTCCACTGCTTGAAAGAACGGGTTTTTGCCGATATACTATAAATCTTTCAAGTTCATTTGCCCAATCTTTCATATACATTAGCCTACCTTCTAATGCTATTAATTCTGCAATGTCTAGATATGCTGAAACCATTAAGTTAAGTTGAACAATCTCATCTTCTTTTAGATAATTTTTTGAAATACTAACTTCGCTTTTTTGCGGTTTATTTCCTTTAAATGCTGTCAATCCCATAAAAGGCAAATCCGCATTTGCTCTTTCAGTAATTAGTTCTGCTGCCGTTTTTCTGCTAACAGAAAACAACAGTTGATTTTGCATTTTCTTAAAAAATTTAATTGCAATCTCACTATTTTTATCATAATCAACACTAGTTGAAAATAAATCCAAAACTTGACGATAGAAAACTTTTTCGCTTGAACGAATATCTCTAATTCTTTCAAGCAATTCTTTAAAGTATGTCCCACCACCTGAATTTTTTAGTAGTTCATCATTCATGGCAAAACCTTTCTTCATATATTCTTTCAAAACACTACTTGCCCATTTTCTAAAATGAATCCCTCTCTTGGATTTTACTTTATAGCCAACTGCCAAAATTGCATCTAGATTATAAAATTGTGTTGGTTTCTTATTATTGGGATTAAAGTGGGAATTTCCCACTTTAATCATTACTTCATCTTCAACCAATTCTTCATCTTCAAAAAGATTCTTTAAATGTTCGTTTATCGTAGTTCTATCCCTTTGAAATAATTCTCCCATTTTTTCTTGTGTTAACCAAACTGTATCGCCGTCAAATGCAACTTCAACTTTTGTTTTACCATCTTCTGTTTGATATATTATAATTTGGTTCTTCAATGTTTCTTTACTCTCTTTGGTCATTTTCCTCTTCTCCAATGAATTAAATTATACCATATTGAAATACAAAAGTCATCAATCACCTTTCTTACATTACACTTTGTTTGTTAGAAATTCTATTATCTAATAAACATTACATTACCATTTCAACCGATTGCTCAATAGCCTTATCAAATAATTGTTCATGTTCTGGCTTAGCAACTTGCTTCATTTCTCTCAGCATCTCTTTTTTGTTGTTTAACTCAAATCCACCATTTCTTTCCAAAATTTCACCATTCGGGTCTTCAATCAAAAACTCATAATACTCCGTATTTAAATACTTGCCATACTCTTCAATCTCTAATTTTAAATCTTTCAAAACAACATCTTTTATCTCATTTTGCTTTTCTTTGTCTTTCAAAAAATCATTGCCATATCTATCTATAACACTATCTTTTGTTGCAAAAATCAAACCAACTGTTCCGCTGTCAAATTGGCAGTTAAACGGTGTTAAACTCAAAGCAATGCCACCATGCTCATAGTAATATATTTTTGCACATACAAAAATGCTTTTATGCAAGTCTTTATCATCAAAAAAATCATTGCTATTTTTATAAGAATTTTTATCGCCCAAATTATATTTATTGTGCCAGCAATACATTTTTCCTAAATTATTTTGCGTAATTCTCGGGTTATTGTAATTATTTTCATCAAGTTTAATTGTCAGCGTCATTCCATTTAATTTTACTGATTTCATTCACTCTCCCTTAACTTCACATACAAAATTCTTTGTCATCAATTCCAAGTGACAACTCTAAATAATGCTCTACAAAATCTTCCGTTTCGGCCAAATTTCCAATCATCATTCCATCACATTCAACAAACTCACTCCACATATTTTCAAGCACTTTGTCTCCATCTTTCAACAAAATTTTATAATCTTTTTCATCCAACTCAATACAATCAAAATACTCTTTCAAAGAAATATAAAACCTATTTTTGCCACTATTAAAAAACAGTTGCTCAGCACTTTTTTGTAATTCTTTTTCCTTATATCTTTCAAATTCACAAGTCACATTTTCAACAACCTTATTTTTAATCTCCATAAAATCTCCTTTTATAAAACAAAAAAACAGTCTTATTGACTGCCTTTTTATATGAATTTTTTAACTTATTAAAATTTTATTCTTGTCTTTATATCCTCAGCAGATGGCAAGATTTTCTCCATATCTTTTGGTAATTTGCCACTTAATTTATACTCACTCACACCCATTGGTGCAGTCATTCTGTTTAATGCATATTCAGCAACTATATTGTTCTTACTTTTACACAACAACAAGCCTATGGTAGGATTATCTCCCTCTTTTTTTAACTGACCATCAACTGCTGATAAATAAAAATTCAACTTACCAGCATACTCTGGCTTAAACTCAGTAGTCTTTAATTCAACCACAACATAGCATCTCAAATTTAAATTATAAAAAAGCATATCAATATAAAAATCATCCTCTCCTACTTCTAATTTATATTGATTACCTACAAAAGCAAATCCTGTGCCAAGTTCTAGTAGTAGTTTTGTAACATTTTCAACCAAAGCTTGTTCCAGTTGACTTTCATACAAATCATCTGCATTTGAAATAAAATCAAAAATATATGGGTCTTTGGTTACTTGTTGGACTAAATCACTCTGCGGTTTTGGTAGTGTGTTTTTAAAGTTATTAACTTTGGTCGTTCCTATTTGTCTTTTATACAAATCCAGTTCTATTTGATGTAATAGAACTGCCCGTGACCAACCATTTTCAATGGTCTTATTTATATACCACCACCTTTCCTCTTCATTTTTAATCTTGTCCATAATTACAATATTTTGTCCCCATGGTAATTGTGCAACAGTCTGTTGCACAATTACTTCATTCGTATATTCATTGGCAAATTTAGCCATGTATTTTAAATTTCTTAAAGAAAAACCCTTACCCTTAGGAAAATTTAATCGTAAATCTCGTTCTAAATTTTCAACAAATTTATTGCCCCATTCACTTTTCTCGTTTATTATCTTTCCTATATTCCAATAAAGCATGATTAATTCTTTATTAACCGATATAATGGCTTTTTTCTGAGCATCATTTACTTGCTTTTTAATGCTATCTAATAATTCTAAATATTCTTTATCGTTTATCAACATAGTCTCTCCTAATTTAATTATACCATGTTCCATCTTTAAAGTCACTATAAATAAAAATCTCACATCACTTGCTCATGTTGTTTTTGTGGTATATATGAATTTCTAATATTCCTATCTTGTTTAAGTTTAAAATCATTGTCTAAATTTTTCTCGTTGTTAATCAACTGCAAGCCATAGCCTTCAACTTGACTAACCATACTTCTTGCAATTGCTTTTGCATAGTTCAAATTCTTAGCCAACTTTTTCATATCATCATCGGTATATTCATTAAAATTGCCAGGCACATATAAGTCAACACCTTCACCTATGCCCAGTTGATTACACGCCATATATGCAATTACACTCGCAGTCATTAAATTGTTTGAATGGCTATCATCAACCTTAAACAAACCTTTTTTCTCATCACTAGGCTCGGGCTTTTCAACTCCTGCTTTCATTTCTGCTATACTTGATATCATCGTTGCAATAACTTCATTAGGCTCTAAACTATAATCCACAAACAACTTTTTTGTCGTATCATATTCAAAAGGTTTTGCGTCACTACTAAATTCATATCCATCAGCACATTTTGCAATAATTTCCTTAATCTTTTCAAAATGTGTAATTATAAACTGCTTGTCGCATTTAAATTGCTTAGCCTTCTTGTCGCTTGCACTTTGCTTAGTTTGAGATTTATCAAAAACATAACTTATTTTATAGCCAGTGTTTTTATTTTCTGCTGAAAAGACAGGTGCTACAATTTTAATTCCTTGACTGCCCTTAACTACTGCCCGCCCGTTAAAATTACACCCACTCATGCTTTTGACTTGACTAATATTATCATTTTGCAACATAACCAAAACAGCATTCCTAACACTGTATTCCAACTTTGCCATGTTATCTACAATTCGTTTGTATTCTCCATTCTTCACTATATCGGCAAACTTTTCATCAGCAAACCGCACCAGTTGATCCGCCGTTAAGTTATCCAAGATATCCTCCTCTATATCTTCTTTACCCATTTAAAATCTCCTTTCCTAATTTAATATTGTTCAAAATTCATCTCCCGTTGTTCTTTTTCCATCTCTTTCAATTTTTCAATATACTCTTCAAAAGCATTCAAAATATACATTTCCATATGGCTACTCAATTTCAAACAGTAATCTAAAACTCCAACCATCGTTTGCTTTTTATATCTCTTCTTTACTAATTTGCTAGTTACATTTTTTTGCCTATTTCTAAAAACAACTGCCACATTAACAACATAATTTCCAAGGCGTCTATAAATATCTTGCAAAATTTTGTCTTCAACCAAGTAATGTTTCCAAAACTTTTCGTCAATTCTTTGAGATTTCAAAATCTCTTTTGTAGCAAAATCTTTACCTACAATTGCCTTTACTAAATTATTAAATGCCACATTTATCTGCTTGTTTGATAAAATAATATTGTCCACAATTGAGTTTATTTTTGGTTTTAAATGCGTCATGTTTTTACTGTCGTAACTAAGTCTTCCCGTTGCTGGCAACTGCTCTAAGAGTTCAACCATGCCTTTTTGCACTTTGCCTAAATGTTTCAATTCTTTATTCGGTGAAAATAAAACAGATTTTGCTAAATCAATAATAATCTTTCTTTCGTTTTTAATATCATTAGACATGTTTATTAATCGCTGTTCAATGCAAACTTTAAATTTATCAATAGCAACCTTTGAAATTCTACCTTGACTAAAATGCAAATTATTACTATCTCTGCTAGTATATTTAGTTGGCTCTTTTTCAAAAAAACTAAAATGAATGTGCTTGTTCATTGTGTTTTGGTGCAATGCCGCATACCATTCAGTATTGTCCGCTTTTAAACCAGCATTTTTAAAAAACTTTACAAATTCTTTTTGCATCAAATTAATTGCCACACTGTTATCCTTTAAATATTTTTCACCAAACTCACCACTAAATGAAAGCACCCCATGCCAAATTACACTTTTTGTAACTTGCAAATCTTCCTTCAATTTTTTAAGTTCAACCCTACTCATAACTCCATTTTTACCAAAAATGCCTTGGCTTTTTTCATCATTGCCACTATACGCCACATAATTAATTTTTTCTTTACAAACCTTATTTACATATTTCATATGGTTAAATTCTTGATTGCAAGAATAAAATTTTCTCTTTTTTTCATATTTTTCTCTCAAAACTTTTGATTTTCCAATTTTCTCTTGGTTCTGCACAAAGCCAAGCAAAAACACCAAATTAGGTTTTATCATTTAATTCACTCCGTATTGTTCGTTTCATTATTAATCTTCAACAAGGCTTTTGAAATCAACAACACAAAAAATTCATTCTTGTTGTCAAATTTTTGTTTTTCAAAAAGTTTATTTAACTCATTTAAAAATTGAGCATCATAAATCCTTATCGTGTTTGTCACTCCAATTTTCTTCATATAATCTCCTTTTTCTTTCAAGCAAATCCCACTGTTTGTCCAACTTTTTTAAGGCTTTTGCAACTTCTTCACTGACTTCAATCATCTCGCAATGCCCGTCAGCAAACCTATACTCAATATACATAATTTCTCACTCCTTTTTATCTAAAATAAAAGTCTCTCTACTTATTAGAGAAAAAATGGCGTTTTGGTAAGGCTTTTTACAAAAATTTTTTAAATTTCTTTTGCAAAGTTTGCCTTTGTTGTGAGATTGCTGGTCTGCTTACGCCCAATTCATTAGCAATTTCATCTAAACTCATACCCTTCAAAAGCATTTTAATTAGTGTAATTTGCTCTTTTTTTAGCGTTTTAAGAATAAAGACAATCTCTTTTCTTCGCTCAATTCTTATATCTCGTGCAATCAAAATTGCTTCTGGGTTGCCAAATGCCAAAAACTTTTCGTCTTGTTCGCTTAGGTTATCCAAACTTTTTGTGCAGTAATATCTCTCCTTAAAATTTGCTTTCCATTCTTCTTGCCTACACAGTTTATAAACTTGTGCAATTTCGTCACCCACTTCAACAAATTCTTTTTTGCCGTTAAAATTCTTAAAATAAATCTTTTGCATATTTTCTCCTCTGCCTAGAAGAGAAAATACTCTTGTTTGTTAACGGGTTTTATAAAATTTCTTAAATTTATTTTGTATTCTGCGTCTCATCTGCGAAACTGCCGCCTTACTTACACCTATTTTTTTTGAAATTACTGTAACACTTTCTCCATTTAAAAACATTTTAATCAGTTGTCTTTGTTCTTTTGTTAAAGTCTTCAAAAACTTTTCAATGGCAATCTTTTGCTCAGTTTTATCTAATTTATCTATAAAAACTTTCTCTGGATTAAACTCATCGCTAGCAATTTCAGCGTCGTTAAAAGTCTTAAAACTTCTATAATACTTCTCCTTAGCGTCATTTCTCCATATCTCTCTTCTCGTTTTTCTTTCTTCTTTTTCAAATTCTTCGTCAACTTCATCTTTGTCATAGTTTTCAAAATAGACAAATTTCAATTTTCTCCTTAGGCTCAACTAAACGAGAAAAAAGAAAATCCGCTTAGTCGTCAACAACTAAACGGATTTAAAAAACTAAAAATTTTGATAACAATTTAGCAGTTTCTATCTGCAAATCATCATCTTGAAATATGCTATTAACTACCTTAACTAGTAGTTTTATCTTGTTGTAAAATCTTTTTTCTATACCCCATAATTACACCACTTTCACACGCAAAAGTCAATATCCATAACAAAAATCCAACTGTCAACTTCTCACAATTTTGTATTTTATTAGCATATTTATTCTCCATCAAAATATCTCACAACGATAAAATTTAACCAAACCACCATCCGCTTTTTGACCTTTATTATAACTTTTTGGTAAGCAAGATAAGGCGTGATGCAGTCATTTTCAACACGCACCACGCCAACATAAAAGAACAAATGGGATACCCATTTTTTTTGATTGAACTTTTTAGTTGTTTTCTTTGTGAATCACCCAACCGTGTGTCACAAATTGTTTCAAAACTCTTGTTGCCCATTGTCTAAATTCAATTGCCTTTTGACTGTTCACTCTGTAACCAACAGCAATTATGGCTTCAAGACTATAAAATTCTGTTTGATAATCCTTTCCATCTTCCGCAGTATGTGCAAAAATTGCACATACTGTTTCCTTTTCAAGTTCATTCTCATTGAAAATATTTTTTAAATGTTTAGTTATAACACTTCTGTCAATATCATAAAGTTTTGACAAAAGTTTTTGCGTAAGCCATAAATTCTTGTTTGCTACCCTAACTTCAATCCCATCTCCACCACTTTGTTTTGTAAATATCAAAAACTCCGCAGTTGAATTTCGTATCATTAATTCTTTCTTATTTTCTTTTGGCATGCTTTAATTATAGCATAATTTTGTCCCCAAAGTCACTACTTGCAATGCTACTATTCCGCAATATTTGACAAAGAATTGTTTTATATTAAATACTATTTCCTACATCACCCTTCAATCCCATATTTTCCGTATTCAATCGCTGGTGCATTCCCCATGAGTTGCAACATTCTAAGCAATTTAAAATAGGCGTATATCAAGACGCCATTTTCTTTATTTGAAATAATTTCAATTCCATTATTTTCGCTATATTTAATCTCACAAGCAAGTTTTTTCAAACAACAAATAAAGTTTAATTTATTTTCACTTGAAACATTTTTTAAATTATCTTTAATGTGCTTTAATATATTTTTATCATTCCAATCACTTCTTAAAGTTAAAAGTCCGCCAATAATTTGTGGCAATGGCTCGCATTTTTTGCTTGTTGTTAGCCCGTCGTAGGTCGTAAAACAGCCATTTGTGCGTTGTAATTTTCTAACACTTGCAACTTTGTTTTTGGCATATGCTATAGGATACCCATGTTTGTTAGTGTCCTATATACCACCTATCTGGTATATACCTACAGCTCTCTACATACTTTGTAGTGAAATATGTCACTACTATTCTTTATTATTCTACCTAGTATACCACTATTTCCCTTCTTTGTCAACCTTATTACTCCACCATAGAAGATACCCACCCTACCTTTCGGTAAAGTGGGATACTTCGCACGCACAGGTATATCTCTATACCTGTCGTTTATTATAGCAACCTAACTCTAATCACTACCTAAGGGGTATATAGGATACCCACGTTTGTTAGGGGGCTATAAC
>Ga0209424_1000011_pt1 | contig 43011 bp, 40 predicted proteins | sample TergutNc150M_FD_187288 | JGI IMG/M metagenome (GOLD analysis project Ga0209424, IMG submission 187288) | Nasutitermes corniger midgut segment microbial community from laboratory colony in Florida, USA - Nc150M (SPAdes) (version 2) | ecosystem: Host-associated > Arthropoda: Insects > Digestive... | reverse complement strand
AAATTGATGATATAGACAATATTATTATTGTAGAATGGGCTGAATATTTGAATGTTGTTTATCACTACAAAATAAATATTATCACAATTAGTGATAGTGAGAGAGAAATTAGTATTATAAAAATATAGAGGCATTATTATGTCAAATTGGCTATTTATCAATACAGCTCAAGGGTTGGAAGTTGCTTTATATTGGAATGAGAAATTGTATTATCAAACTAGTAGTGTTGCAAAAAATACAATGTCGTTGTTGTTGCCAATATGTGATCAGCTTATTGGCAATGCAAATACAAACTTGAATGAATTGGATACATTTGGTGTGTGTGTAGGTCCGGGGTCTTTTACTGGATTGCGTGTAGGTATAGGCACAATAAAGGCTTTTGCTCAAGTGTTGGATAAACCAATAATAACAGTAACTACTAATCAACTCAATGCATACAATGTTAGCAATGATGTTGACAAAACAATTGCAAGTTGTGTTGATGGGGGTAGTAGTGTTTGTTTTGTTGCCTTATATCAAGGCAATATAGTTTTGCAACCACCCACATGTATTTCTAAGTTAGAATTGCACAAATGGTTGAGTCTCAATCAACATAGCTATTTGATAACAGATTTTAGTATAGGGGACATACCTACATCAAATCTAATTCCAAATCGTATATTGATGGCTATGAAAAATACAAAAGATATAGTTGATTACCAAGCATTGCAACCATTGTATATTAGGCAACCTCAAGTTTTGAGAAAAATTGGTGAGGTGTAAGTTGTGTCTAATATAATTAGAATTGAAAAAGCCAATCAATTGCCATATTTGGCAAATATAGAAAAGGTAGTAGCACATTATCCGTGGGGAATAGCTAATATTACCAATGCATTTAATCATCAAGATACTTTTTTTGCTTTTGACGATTATTCGGGTTATTATTGTATAAGCTTGATAGGTGATACGGCAGAATTGAATAGTATTGCAATATTGCCAAAAGCTCAGGGTGATGGATTGGGTTTGAGACTTATCAATCATATGATATCATATTGCAAGTTACATCGTGTAAAAAATATATTTTTAGAAGTAGCTGTAGACAATGTTAAAGCCAAATCATTGTATACAAAAGTTGGATTTAGGCAGATAAATATAAGAAGCAATTATTATCAAGATGGCAAAGATGCACAAGTTATGAAATTGATATTGTAAATAGATGATGGATTTGGATAGCAATAATAGCACAAAAAATATATCAGCACCACACTATAGAATTACGCAAGGTGTTGGAGTCCCTATTGTATTGCTACATGGTTGGGGTGGCAGTATGATGAGTTGGGCTAGTTTAGAACAAAGATTGATTGATGTTGGACATACTGTCGTAGTGGTGGATTTTGCAGGATTTGGTATGACGCCTGAGCCACCTATCAATTGGGGAATATATGAATATGCTCAATCTATCAAAGTTTTGTTAGATGAATTGGGCTGTGATAAGTACAATTTGATTGGGCATAGTTTTGGTGGTAGAGTATGTTTGATATTGGGAAATGATAAACGAATTAACAATATTATATTATCTAATGCTGCGGGTATTAAGCCTAGGCGAGGTATAAAATATTATGCTAAAATATGGAGTTATAAATTTAAAAAAAAGTTAGAGATATCTACTTCTAAAGCAGGAAGTGCTGACTATAGAGCTTTGTCAACTACTATGCAAGCAGTTTTTGTAAAAATAGTCAATCAACATTTGCAATCACATTTGAATAGTATTAAAGCCAACACTCTTATTGTTTGGGGTGACAAGGATAAGACTACACCACTTTATATGGCAAAAAAGCTCAACAAGGGTATAAAGGGTAGCGGATTAATTGTATTAAAAAATGCTGGACATTATAGCTATATGGAGCATGGGGACAAATTTTTTGCAATTGTTGAGAGTTTCTTTGGGGATTAATTAATGAAATATATAGACTACACCGTTTGGGGAGTAGATGGGATTGAGTTGTTTTTTGTGATTTTGATGTTACTAACTACTGTCTTTCTACTTTCTGTTTTGTCATACAAAATATTGCAGATATTGCAACTTGGAGGTTATCGTCTAAAAGAATTTAAGTTGTGGTACAAAAGTTTTGGTTTTACTATATTTTTTAGATTTTGTTTTTTGAGTTTTTTGATTTGTTTAGGAAGTCTAATGTATATATCTGCTTTTGGTGACAAAGTAGGGTGGCGTTATTTGGGTTTTATATTTTTTGTAGTATTGTCTTTGTTGTTTATAAAATTTAGTACAAAGGACAATAAGACTCCACTCAAAAAAACACCTAGAATTGTAAGATTGTATATTACGACAGTTGTACTGTATGTAATTGTAGTTTTGATTTTTAGTTTTATTCCTACCGGAATATTGGAATATGCACATTTTGGTTTGTTGCCACTATTTATTATTCCTATTGTATTGTTAGCACATCTTATAAATAAACCAATTGAAATAAAAATAAATCAAGGATATATATATAGTGCTAAGTCAAAGTTGTCTACAATGCCAGATCTCACAATAGTGGGAATTACAGGCAGTTTTGGCAAAACTACTACAAAAAACATTTTGACTAGTTTGTTAAGTTTGAAATATAGGGTATGTAGTACTCCATCAAGTTTTAATACTCCTATGGGTATATGTAAGACTATCAATAATGACCTCAATGACAGTCATCAAGTTTTGATACTAGAAATGGGTGCTAGATATAAGGGAGATATTTTAGAATTATTAGAAATAGCTAGTCCTAAAATTGCAATTATCACTAGTATTGGAAATCAACATCTTACTACATTTGGCAACTATGATACTGTATTAGATACCAAATTTGAAATTGTTTCGCAATTGCCTCAAGATGGAATTGCAATTTTAGATGGAACGAATCCTGATATTGTAGCTAGATCTAGTGAGATAGAGCAAGCTATATTAGTGGGCAGTGACAATTCTCAATTCAAATGTGGCAATATAAATACAACACAATATGGTACAAGTTTTGAATTGCATTTACAAAATCAAGTTTTGCAACTATCTACTCAGATTCTTGGTAGACATGTACCCAACTTGATAGCATTATGTGTAGCTACATCTATTAGTATGGGAATAACAGATTTGAATTATATAGCAGATGCAATATCAAAACTTGAGCCTATACCGCATAGATTGCAACTGTTGCAAGGTGTCAATGATAATGTGATTATTGACAATGCATATAGTTCAAATCTGTGTGGAGCGACAAATGCATTAGAGATACTTTCTAGTTTTGCTGATAGAATTAAAATAATAATAACACCAGGTATAGTAGAACAAGGGGATAAGACACAAAACACTAATATTGAACTTGGAATAGAAATAGCTAAAGTATGTGACTATGCAATATTGATAGGTACAAACGCAACATATATCAAAAATGGGATAGAACAGTACTCTAATCATACCAAAATAATTTTGGTAGATACTCTCAAATTGGCTATAGATAGTTTAAGTAGTATTGTAGGCAAAAAGGCAACTCTATTTGAAAATGATTTACCTGACAATATGGTGTAGATTTATTAGCATTAGTAGGGAGTTCTATATTATATAGATGCACAAATATAGGCAAATAATCATAAATCTATCTCAGAATTTAGAGATAGATTTTTTTAGACTTTTTGCGGAATTTCCCAACTATGTAAGATTTGTTAAATATAAGAACTAATAAATTTTAATAGCATATATTGATTTTATTGAATTTTTTTGATATAATGATTTTGTGATGGAACAAAAATCAAAAATGTATGCTTTTATTCAAGTTCAAGCAGAAGATGCACTCAACTTAGCTAAAAGCAATGAGCGTGTTGGAAGTGCTATAAGTCATATGCTTGCTGCTTTTGCTTGTGAATTATACTTAAAGATTATTTTGGGATATTCAAATAAGATAAAGGGACATGATTTATACAAGCTTTTTAAAGATATAAATGAGGAAGATAGAAATTGTATTATTGACTTATACTCAAAAAAGAAAGGAGATGGATATTATGCATTGCTTGGAGATATATTGAACCTGAATATATTTACGCAATTTATGAATTCAAGTTACTTCTCTATTGAACAATCTTTGAATGATTTTATTCTAAAAGCAAGAGAATACGGTTTTGAAGAATATAAAAAAGTATTTAAAAAATTGGATGCTAGAGAAAGTTTTTTGATTTTGATTGAGAGAGATAAAAATATGTTTATTGATAGTAGATATTTTTATGAAAAATCAACAAGTTATCGCACAGATGAATTTATTGTAGAGTTTGCTGAGATTTTACAAGAATTTGTTAATAATAGCAAGTATAGACTTTTGTGGTAAATTATCTAATGGATAGAAAAATATATTTATTAAAAAAACATTTTGGTTATGATGTCTTTAGACAAGGGCAAGAGCAACTGATTGATTCTATATTGAATGAACAAGATTGCTTGGGAGTAATGCCAACAGGATCAGGTAAGTCATTGTGCTACCAGTTGCCTGCAATTTTGTCTAGTGGAATAACGCTAGTAGTATCCCCGTTAATATCCTTAATGAAAGACCAAGTAGATGCGTTGACGCAAAGTGGAATACAGTCAGCATATATCAATTCTAGTTTGAGCTATACACAAATAGATAAGGTGTTGAATAATGCAAGAGATGGTAGGTATAAGATAATCTATATAGCCCCCGAGCGATTAGAGATGGATAGTTTTGTTGAGTTTGCAAAACAAACAGAGATATTTATGGTGACAGTAGATGAGGCACATTGTGTATCACAGTGGGGACAAGATTTTAGACCGAGTTATCGTAAAATTGTAGAGTTTATAAAAAAGTTGCCTAGACGACCAGTAGTATCTGCATTTACGGCAACAGCTACTGATGATGTGCGAAGTGATATTATTGAGTTATTAGAGTTAAATAATCCAAATATAGTTATAACAGGATTTAATAGAGTAAACTTGTACTATGAAGTACAGAAGCCAAAAGATAAGTATTCTGCTTTAAAAGAGTATATTCAAAACAACAGTGACAAAAGTGGAATAGTCTATTGTTCTACAAGGGATAGCGTAGAGAGCATATCAACGCAGTTAGATAGAGATGGATACTTAGTTACGCTTTATCATGCAGGTTTAAGCGAAAAAGAAAGGGATATAAATCAAGACGACTTTTTGTATGATAGAAAAACAATATTTGTATGATAGAAAAACAATAATGGTAGCAACCAATGCATTTGGAATGGGAATAGACAAGAGCAATGTGTCTTTCGTAGTTCATTACAATATGCCAAAGAATATAGAGAGTTACTACCAAGAAGCAGGTAGGGCAGGACGAGATGGTAGCCAAGCGAATTGTCTATTGTTGTATGGTGCAAGAGATGAAATGACCAACAAGTATTTTGTAGAAAATATAAACAACAATAATGATTTGTCAAGTTTGGATATAGAGCAAATCAAGATAAAAAATAGAGAAAAATTAAAGTTAATGACTCAGTATTGTCATACAGCAAATTGCTTGAGAGAATATATTTTGCAATACTTTAAAGATGAAACAGGAATACAAAAAATAAAGGATACTAACAATAACTGTGGCAATTGTAGCAATTGTTTAAGTGTTTTTGAAGAGATAGATATCACAAAGTATGGACAAAAGATACTTTCATGCATAGCAAGAATGCAAGAAAAGTATGGAATTAGTCTAATAATAGATGTTTTGAAAGGTTCTAAGTCAAAAAAAGTATTTAGTTTAGGATTGGATTGTATTAGTACATATGGTATATTGCAAGAATTGTCTAATGATAAGATAAAAGATATTATCAATTATTTGGCTAGAGAAGGATACATTTTACTTACAACTACAGAATATCAAATAGTCAAGTTGACAGACAAATCAAGAGATGTTTTGTTTGGTGGCGAAAAGTTGTTTATTAGAGTACCAACACAAAACAATAATAAATTGTATGATAGTGATTGTATTGGAAGTTCGTTAATAAATAAGAAATACAATTATAGTAGAGATTATAAATCTAGTAATTTTAATAAAGATTTATTTAAAAAATTGAGAGAATTGAGATTGCAAATAGCTGCAGAACAAGGAGTTCCTGCTTTTGTAGTATTTTCAGATTCTACTTTGATAGATATGTGTAATAAGATGCCTAAGGGTAATCGTGAGTTATTGAATGTATCAGGAGTAGGTACATTTAAATTAGAAAAGTATGGGCAAAAATTTTTGCAAATAATAAATAATTTTAATAGAGATGACGAGACAAACTATGAAGTATCAAATAAAAATGTTAGCTATAGTGAATTGTTAGATTTTGTTAGAGATAATTTTGTATTAGACGAAAAGTATTTGACTTTGACATCTATTGCTGACAAAATCATTGCTTTAGTAATGCAAAAAAATGTAAGTAACTTTAGTAATAAAAGTATTAGAGACAATATAAAAGCAATACTTGTACAACATAGATTTATAGAAATAGAAAAGGTAAACAATAAGAGTCATATCGTTGCAACAGGCAAAGGTATACAAAATGGAGTGACTGTAGAAAATAGAATTGGAAAACAAGGTACAGAATATTTACAAGTACTATATGAGACTGATATACAATTGTTTTTATTGCAAAGGCTTGACATGATTATTTAGTATAGTTATTTTTTGTTTTTTTAACATATGTCCAAATATTATAAATGTAACAATGCTATCTATAGCTATACTTATAGCAAACATTAATGTTATGCTGATTAGTGTAGGATGAAATATTCCCAAAATATAAAAAATAAACACCCCGCCATACCATACTATATTGGTTATTATTGTTTGGTACAACATATATTTAGTTTTGCCAATTCCATAAAAAATACTGTCTATAACATTATTGAATGCAAATATAATATAGAATGGTATACTTATTATACATATAAAAAATATATCTTCATAAGAATTTAACTGTAAAACATCTCTCAAAAACAATTTCCACAAAGGTATACTGACAAACCAAAAAATCAAAAAAACTGTTGTCAAAGCAAAATAGCCTAACAAATTTTGTTGTATGGCATTTTTATTTTCTCCGCAATCACGCTTTATCAATTCACCCAATTGCAATATTGGAAGCAAAAGCCAGCCCCAAATAAAGTTGTTAGCTAGCCAAAATGTACCTTGTTCTCCTACTATATTTACCATTCTAACAACTATAAATATAAATAGAATATTTCTAATTAAGGATTCTATTCCAGAAATAGCCCCAATTTTTATCCATCCATTTATCCATTTAAATGATAATTTTGTCTTTTGAAATATAGTCAAGCTTTCTTTATGCAATATTATGATTGAGACAATAAAGAGTGTTAAATTTACTATAATGTTGGAAATAGCTATCCCATTTACTCCAATTTTAGCTGATATTGGAAGATTGGATAATAAAAATAAATCAAACAATATGCTAAGTACCATTTGTAAAGTGAGAATAATATAAAGATATTTTTCTTTTTTGAGTACTACTAGTACAATTACTACAAACTTTACTAATAAATCTACAAGTTTAGCTAAAGTTTCTAGTCTTATGTATGTAGCAGTCTGTTGTAAGATAGAGTAATCTTGTGCCATTAATTGCACTAATGGATTGGCAAAAATTATTAAAATTAAAGATATTACTGCAAACACACAAAAAACTATTATGAGTCCTGTTCTTATCATGTTGGCAATTTGACTATCTTTAAATAATTTACTACCACTTTCTTTAAAAGCTTTACCTATAAAAAAGAACAATGGCAAAATTGCAGCTTCTTGAACAACTTCATAAATTACCTCCACCCATTGCATTTGAGATGCTATAGAAAAACTAGAATCATCAGCTATTTGTCCTAATAAAAATATTCTAATAGTTTGATAAATTGTAGGGATAAAACCCATTAACAACAAACAAAGACACAATTTAAAATTTATATTTTTAAAAGATTGATATGCTTGTTTAAATAATAGTCTCATAATTTATAAATCCTTGTGTTTAAATATAAGGATTTTATTAACAAATGTCAACTTTATTTGTAATTATAAATATGAAAGTTTTTTGTTGAAATTTTGTCAAATATATGTTATAATTTGGTAATTATAAATGTGTTTAAACTTACAAATTGATACTTAAATTAGGAGAATAAATGAGTGATAAGGTAAGAGTAGTAGATTTATTTTGTGGTGTGGGTGGGTTGAGTTATGGATTTTATCACAACAAGAACTTTGATATTGTATTAGCTAATGATATAGATAAAGACGCAATACAAGCCTATCAATACAATCATCCCAATGTAAAAGTATTTCAATGTGATATTAAACATATTGATATTAAAATGATAGGTAAAGATATCAAATTGCCTATAGATGTGGTTGTAGGAGGACCCCCTTGTCAGTCATATTCTACATTAGGAAAACGAAGCAATGATGATAGAGCTAATTTGTTTAAAGAATATATTAGACTGATAAATATACTAGAACCCAAAATATTTATTTATGAAAATGTTACAGGTTTAGTTAGTATGTTGGGTGGGACACTGTTTCAAGATTTGACTGATAGTATGGTTGATTTGGGGTACAGTGTAGACTATAAGATACTTAATACAGTTCAGTATGGTATACCACAAATTAGGGAAAGAGTAATTGTGGTCGGTACAAAAATAAAGACAAAATTTGTTTTTCCTAACCGTACACATGGCAACAAGCCTTTAAAACCTTATATAACTATGAGAGATGCATTGAGTGACCTACCAATTTTGCAAAGTGGGGAAGAAAGTGATGAATATGATAATATACCACAAAATGATTATCAACAATTTTTGAGACAAAACAATCCTAAATTAACAGAACATCAATCTCCAAACAATGGCAAGCATTTAATCAAACTTATGCAATATCTTCCTGATGGAGGGACAAAAGATGATTTGCCACAAGATCTAAGACCTAAAAGTGGTTACAAAAACACTTATGCTAAACTATGGTGGGATAGACCAGTGCCGACAGTCACACGAAATTTTTCTTGTGTATCATCATCTAGATGTATACATCCAAGAGATAGCAGGGCATTGACTACTAGAGAAGGGGCAAGATTGCAAAGTTTTCCTGATGACTTTCAATTTTGTGGCAGTCGTTCTAAAAAGAACTTGCAAATAGGAAATGCAGTTCCACCATTATTGTCCATACAATTAGCCAAACAAGTACTGAGATACTTAAAAGAAAGTGAGAACAATAAAGATGTTTGATGCAAAAGATTTCAAAAAATATAGGCAACAAATTGGGATAATTTCACAAAAAGATTTAAAATTGTTTTTGTCTGCTAAAGATATTGTGGTGCAAATAAATTTTGAATATGTAGATAATTTGACTTTAAGGCTTAAAGATATTATTAAAAAAATAAATCAAACGGTGCATAATGAAATATCAACAACTAATATACAAGAGTTTATTGTAACAAATATAGATAATGTAAAGGATATCTTAAAGGAGAGTGGTATTATATCTAAATTAAATAATCAAGGTAGGAGACCTGAACAAGTTTATTTTAGTTGGATGAGAGGATTTGTAATTGCCAAGTATTTTGCAAAAGCGTTGTCTATTATATTTGGAGTTGAACAAAGTCAAATTGTATCAATAGGCAAAGATACTTTAGATAATCCTACATTATTTTCTAGACAACCAGATGCGGATTTTGAACTACAGTTGCAAAATCATATAATTAGATTTGAGATTCAATCAGGATATCAAGGTATAAATGATATAAAACAACATAAAGTAAGAGAGGCTAAAAAACAATATCTAGATAAAGGGATAATCACGGTAGCTATTCACTTTGATGTATTCAATGGACAAGTAGCATTTGTAAATATTTCAAGCATAGAAGATAGTGATATAAATTGGATTACAAGACAACAAATGGAAGGACAAACTGTGTTTAACATTAATCAACAATACTTTATTTGGAGATTGGTTGACAAACCTCCTAACATTAATGACATTAAAGATATAGTTTTTAATGATAAATAAAAAGTAATTAAAAATAAAATTGATAACAACAGTGATTTGCTTTAAACGAAAGAATTAGTTGTTAATTGTAAAGAAAAAAGCAACGATTGGTATAAGTAAGTTTGTTTTGTGATATCTCTCTATTAATATAAGGGACTAGTCCCTTATATTAATAGAGAGATATATTTTAAGAAAATAATTTTAGAAGTTCTTCTTCAAATAATTGATTGGGTGTTTGTAATTGTGTCTTTTTCGTGGGGTGTAATCTATTATATTGTATATACGATCCAAGTCTTGTTGTGTTAGTTTACTTATGTCTTTACCTTTTGGAATATAACGCCTTAGTATATTGTTGTAATTCTCGTTTATCCCACGCTCATATGCACTGTATGGGTGTGCAAAGTATACTTGTATCCCATAATCACTACTAAACTTGTAACACTCAGCAAACTCACTACCATTGTCATAGGTTATTGTCTTAAACAAGTGTGTGCCTTTACATAATGCAAACAATCTCTCAAATGCTTTTATAATATCTCGTGCCTTTGTGCTATCTACTTGTAAGATAAAACTTTTGTTTGTCTTTCTCTCTACCAATGTCAATACACTGCTCTTGTTGTCTTTGCCTTTTATATTGTCAGCTTCCCAATGCCCAAACTCTTGTCTATCATCTACAACACTAGGGCGTAGCTCTATACTTTGTCCTAATTGCCTTTTATGTTGTCGCAATCTCTTTGTTTTAGTCTTTAAACTGGGTTTTAGTACCAAATCTATATTCCTACAAAACAAATGTCCTTTGTCTATGTTGTTGTATAGTGTCTTTGTACATATCATTGTCTTGTAACTATGTCTATTGACTCTAAGCCCACCTAGTATACTGTCAGGGGAGCGTTTGTATACTAGTATTTGTTGCTCTATATATCTCATCAAAGTACTATCCAAAAACAACTTATATTTTCCACCACGCCTTGATAGATTGGCTTGTGCTATTCTTTGACCACTGTTAGCTTTGTATACTTATATTTGAGTGTAAGGTGTCCAATTATCTAGTTTGTCTTTCTTGATAGGTACATAACTTTTCTTTTTGCGTTGCACTACTATATCACGCTTTATCTCTCTACTAATACTACTTTTGTTACGGTTAAGCATTCTAGCAATACTAGATATACTTGCACTCGCATCTAACGCTTTTTCAATTTCTTGTCTTTCAAACAAACATAAGTGTTTGCCTTTTCTCTTTTGTGTGCTATAATATTTTTGCCCCATAGTTTGTCCTTGTGTTTGTAGTTTTGTTGTTAAACCTATTATACCACAAGTCCCTCTCTATGGGGCTTTTTTATTACCATTAGCTACTGCAATGGTATTCATACCGTTGCTTTTCATTCTACAATGCTCCGTTTTATTACACTTCACTTTTCTATTTACCATGAGCAAACAATATTAAAAAATATACAATATTTGGTTGCTTAAATTGTTAAACAATGGTATACTAATGTAGTCAAGTTGTAGCAAATTTTGTTTGCTAGTTTTTTGATAGTTAATAATACAACAAAATTCGTAATTAGATGCATAATCAAGTATGCACTGTTTTGTGACTAGTTTGTGAAGTTGCAAATTGTGTTGGCATCTAGTGAGAACCCCAAGGGAGGTAAAATACTATGAGTGAAAAAGTGGAAGTTGCATTAGATAATTCGTTGCAAACTGCCAACGCTGTTTCTATGAAGCAGTTGTTGGAGGCAGGTGTGCATTTTGGACATCCAACTAGGAAGTGGAATCCAAAGATGAAAAGATATATCTATATGGCACGCAATGATATTTATATCATTAATTTAGAAAAAACTGTAGGCTTGATAGATGATGCATATGCTGCTGTAAAAAAAATTGCTCAAAGTGGCAAATCTGTATTGTTTGTAGGAACAAAAAAACAAGCACAAGAAGCTATCAAATATGAAGCAGAAAAGTGTGGTATGTACTATGTCAACTCTAGATGGTTGGGTGGTACTCTTACCAACTTTGTTACTATTCGTAGTCGTGTAGAGAGATTGAACAAGCTCAATCAAATGGAAAAATTGGGAGAGTTTGCATTGCTACCCAAAAAAGAAGTCATCAAGCTTAAGGACGAAAGAGATAAACTTGAATACAACTTGGGTGGTATCAAGGAAATGCGTAGTCTACCTGGGGCTTTGTTTGTGGTAGATCCTAAAAAGGAACATTTGGCTATTGCAGAAGCTAGGGCTTTAAGAATTCCAGTAATAGGTATGGTAGATACCAATTGTGATCCAGATGATTGCGACTATGTTATACCAAGCAATGATGATGCAATTAGAGCAATAAAACTTATAGCAGGTGCTATGGCTGATGCAATCATAGAAGCTAATGAGGGGACAGAAGCATTGGTAGCACGCCGTGCCAAAGAGGCAGAAGCATTGAAACAAATAGAACATATTATGGCAGAACAAGAAGACGAAATTATTGAATAATTTTGTTGGAAATTGGCAATTTAAAATTTTGTTGTTCTAAGTTTTAGACATGCAAATTGCCAAAATAAAATCATTGCAAATTAGATGCAAATTGAATTAAATTTTATTAAGGAGATATAATGAGTTTTTCAGCACAAGAAGTGGGAAAGTTGAGAGAAATTACAGGTGCGGGATTGATGGATTGCAAAAAAGCACTTGTAGCTACCAATGGAGATATAGACAAAGCTATTGCACACTTGCGTGAACAGGGTATAGTATCTGCAGCTAAAAAGGCTGGGAGAGTAGCTAGTGAGGGAGCTGTTTGTAGCTATATTCACATGGGTGGAAAGTTGGGTGTATTGGTAGAACTCAATTGTGAGACAGATTTTGTTGCTAAAAATGCAGAGTTTTTGGAATTAGGTAAAGATATAGCTATGCATATAGCAGCATATTCACCACTATATGTAAGTCAAGATGAAGTTCCTTCAAAAGATATAGAATCTGAGAGAGAAATATACAAAGCAAAGGCATTAGCAGAGGGCAAACCAAGTGCAGTAGCTGAAAAAATAGTAGAGAGTGGTATTAAAAAATATTTTTCAGAGATATGCTTATTGAATCAAGGATTTGTTAAAGATACTAATATTACGGTACAACAACATATCAACAACAAGATTGTTACTATTGGTGAAAAAATTACTGTAAGAAGATTTGTAAAATTTATTATGGGTGAGGGGTTAGAAAAAAAGGTAGAAGCAAATTTGGCAGAAGAAGTGGCAAAATTACAAAAGTAAAATAAAAGTTTGATAACAATGGGCTTGATGGCATATATTTTTGCATATCAAGTCTATGGTATATTTTAATAAGGGATAAATTGTGTCGTATAAGAGAGTGTTAATAAAGCTTAGTGGTGAGGCATTATCGGGTGATAATGAACATGGTATTGACCCTATTACAATTAGCAATATTGCTTCTCAAATTGTAGCTATACATAATAGTGGTGTACAGGTTGCAATTGTTGTGGGTGGAGGCAATTTTTGGCGTGGGCGTCAAGGACAGCAGATGGATAGAGTTACAGCAGACCAAATGGGTATGCTTGCTACTTTGATGAATTCTATGGCATTGCAAGATAGTCTATGTTCTAAAGGTGCTACAGTGAGAGTGCAGAGTGCGTTGTCTATACCTAGTGTTGCCGAACCTGTTGTTCTTAGAAAGGCTAAGGAGCATTTTTTGTCAGGGCATATAGTTGTGTTTGCGTGTGGCACAGGTCAACCATATTTTAGTACTGATACAGGTGCAGCTTTGAGAGCTGCAGAGATAGGTGCAGATGTTTTGCTTATGGCAAAAAATATTGATGGAGTGTATGATTGTGACCCTAAGAAGAATAAGAATGCCAAGAGATATGATGAGATATCATATCTAGATATAGTAAACAAAAAACTAGAATTGATGGATACTACCGCTGTTACTCTATGTATGGAAAATAATATTAAAATAATAGCATTTGGATTGGACAGTAAAGATAGTATAGTTAGGGCAGCAACAGGAGAAAAAATAGGTACACTTATTAAGTAAAATTGTTTGCTTATGTCAATAATTTGGGATTGAGAGTGGTTGTTTTTAATGTTTTTAATTATACATTAAACAACAATATAAACTGAAGTATACAATCTTATGGAGTTTATTATGGAAGAGAATGTTGAAGTCAAGCGTTCTATAGACAACTTTAATGCAAAGATGCAAAAGGCAATTGACTTTTTTGTAGCAGAATTACAAAATATCCGTGCAGGTAGAGTGAGTGCTAATTTGCTCAACAAGATAGTAGTTGACTATTATGGTACACCTACACCTATACCTCAAATGGCAAATGTGTCTATACCTGATGCTAGAACGATGCTAGTATCAGTTTGGGATACAAGTGCCATAAAAGCAGTATCAAAAGCAATTTTGCAATCTGATTTGGGGCTAAATCCTAGTGATGATGGCAAGGTTATTAGATTGAGTTTTCCACAATTGACGCAAGAAAAGCGAAAAGAGCTAGCAAAGAGTATAAAGAAGATAAGTGACGATTCTAAAGTTGTATTACGCAACGAACGAAGAGATGTTATAGATGCATTTAAGAAATATGAAAAAGACAATATAATAACCAAAGATGATTTGGAAAGTCTAGAAAAAGATATACAAAAAATGCTAGACAAAAATATAGAGCTTTTGGATAAACTTACAAAGGACAAAGAGAAAGAGTTGATGGAAATATGATGATATTGATTGTCTTAGTTTGGTATTGTTTGTATATATGTGAGAAATGCTTATAAAACAAAATTTACAGCTATAGTTAAAATAATATTTCTTATAAATTTGAGGAAGTTGATATATGTCAAACTTGTGCCATATTGCATTTATTATGGACGGCAATGGGCGATGGGCTCAACGCAAAGGCAAAAAACGCAGTGATGGACATAGGGCGGGTGCAGACACCATGCAAGATATTGTCAACATATGTTTTGACAAAGGTATCAAGCATGTCACTGTATATGCTTTAAGTACAGAAAATTTTATTCAAAGACCCAAAGATGAGATAGATGAGTTGTTGGTATTGGTGCGTCAACATCTAAAGCATAGCTCTAAGCATTTTAATAGATTGTTAAACAAAGGTATCAAGGTGGAATTTTTGGGTGATCTTACCGTCTTTGACAACGAAATTTTGGATACAATCAAAAAAGTAAGACAAGATACATTGGACTGTAGCAATGGGCAGTTTAATATTGCACTCAACTATGGTAGTAGAGATGAGATTATCAATGCTGTCAATCTTTGTGTAGATAGCAATACCAAAGTTACGCAAGAAAGTTTTAATAGATATCTTTATACCAAAAATATACCTGACCCAGATCTTATTATAAGGACGGGAGGGGATATTAGACTTAGCAATTTTTTGTTGTATCAAGCAGCATACTCCGAATTATATTTTAGCAATACACTTTGGCCAGATTTTAGCAAAAAAGAATTAGATGACATAATATCCAATTACAGTTCTCGCAAACGCAATTTTGGTAGTGTATAAATAAATATTATCTTTACTTATTACAATCATACTTAATGAAATCAAGAGTAATTACAGGCATTTTTATATTAGCAACTTATTTGTTGTTTTTGTCTCTAGCAATTTATGTTCCTGACCAATTGGGTGAGGTGCTTTTTGATTTTTTTATTGTAGCTATTATGGTTGTAGGTGGTATAGAAATGTCAATAGCTGTTTCTGCAAGGTTTGGCAAACCACTTGTATTGGTATTGATATTAAATGTATTGTTAGGGTATTTGGCATTTAGTATTGTCAATAATACGACGGTTTTGGGTGGATTAGGAAGTGGAGGTATTACAGCTTTTTTTGGACAATTCTTTGTTGTTTTTTTGATTTGTATGTTGTATTGCATGATTGCAAAGAAGGATATTCAAAGTGTTCTTAGTACTTTGTTTGTTACGGTATATCCAATCACTTTGATGGTATATATGATTGCAATCAATCACATGGATTTGCGTATCATGGCAATTTTCTTGATGTTTGCAGTGTCTAGTGGTACGGATATTTTTGCCTATTTTATAGGGCGTTCTGTTGGTGGTCCCAAATTAGCACCGCATATAAGCCCCAAAAAGACTATTAGCGGAGCTGTTGGGGGTATTATCGGTGGTATAGTAGGGGCTATTGTAGTGCTTTTATTTGGAATGGCTGGGTGGTTTAAAATAGAGTCATTTAGCACAAATTTGTCTATAAATATATTGCACTATACTATAATTGGTATACTCGGTGCAGTAGTGAATCAGTTTGGAGATTTGGTTGCTAGTTATGTCAAAAGAGCATGTGGAGCTAAGGATTATGGTAGCTTTATGCCAGGGCATGGTGGTGTATTGGATAGGGTAGATGGCATGATGTTGGTAGCTATATTTTTGTTTGTATATTTGTCAGTATTTAACTTGTTTGTCGTTGTATAAAAGTTTGATTGACTGATTTTTATAAAGTAATAATTGAATTTAATAGAAGTTTGCAACTAGATTACGCTAGTAAATTTAAAATTATCCTAACCAAATACTGAAATAATTAATAGGAGAATAAAACTAATGAGTAAAACAAAACTTTTTATAATAGGTAGTACGGGGAGTGTGGGGACACAAACTCTCAATATAGTTAGACGACACCCTGACAAGTTTAGTGTAATTGGATTGTCTGCAGGTAGTGATTGGAAATTGTTGGCAGAACAAGCAAAGGAATTTAAGGTAAGAACAATAGGCATAGCTAGTGAGGAATTTGCATCAGACTTGCAAAAAGAATTGCCACAAGCATCTATATATACAAGGGCAGAAGCTCAAACAATATGTGGCAATACCAATGCCGATGTGGTAGTTGCCGCAGCAGCAGGTGTCGTTGGTATATATGGTGTGGTTGCAGCATTGCAAGCAGGCAAGAGAGTCGCATTGGCCAACAAAGAAGTCTTGGTTTCGGCGGGAAATGCTTTGATGAAACTTGCCAATGAATGCAATACAGAGATTGTCCCAATAGATAGCGAACATAGTGCAATCAAAGAGTGCTTGCAAGGACACAAAAAACGAGATGTAAAAAGATTAATACTTACTGCAAGTGGTGGAAGTTTCTTTTTTCAAACTCAAGAGCAACTTGAAAAGATTACACCCGAGCAGGCAATAGTACACCCAAATTGGAAAATGGGACGCAAGATAAGTGTAGATAGCAGTACTCTTTTTAATAAGGGATTAGAACTTATAGAGGCTAGATGGCTATATGATACTACTGCTGTAGACTATATAATACACAGAGAAAGTGTAATACATAGTATGGTAGAGTATATAGATGGCAGTATAATAGCTCAACTTTCTAGTCCTGATATGGAATTGCCAATACAACAGGCAATAAGCAATCACAAGCTAGAAAGGCAACAAGTTACTGACTTTATAGAAATGTCTCCTATGTCATTTTATCCAAAACCAGAAGATAGGTTTAAAGCTCCCAAACTAGCTCAAGATTTGATAGCAATGGGTGATACTATTTTGCCATGTGTGTATAGTAGTGCTAATGAGATGGCAGTTCAATTGTTTTTGGAACGCAAAATAGGATTTTGTGACATCTATGATATAGTGGAGAGAACAGTCCATAACTTTAAAGAAAGTATAGTACCTACCATAGACAATATTATTGATGTTGATACTCAAGTCAAGGCAAATATTTTGAAAGGTGTTTAACTATCATACAATTGTTGGTATAGACATATAATTAAGACAATGGATATGTACCAAATATTTGGCTTTATCCAAATGTTAAGTGTTGGAGTTGTATGTTTGTTTTTTATGTTGTAATAGCTATAGTTATACTTTTGTTAATGATAGTAATCCATGAGTTTGGACATTATCTAGCAGGAAAAGCTTTGGGGTTTAAGATTACTGAATTTAGTATTGGTTTTGGACCTATTGTATTTAGTCGTACTCTCAAAAATGGTGAAAAATTTTCTTTGAGAGCTTTTCCGTTGGGTGGATTTTGTGCTTTTTATGACGAAGATGGAACTATCAAAGAGACAAAAAAATTTAAATCTTTTGTAGAACATGCCCCATACAAACGCATAGTTGTTTTGTTTGCTGGTGCGGCGTTCAATTTTTTGTCTGCATTTGTTTTTTGTTTTATATTCATTGGTGTAGTTGGATTTAGTGTACCTACTGTCAATCATTTGAGTATTGATCCGATGACACAACAACCATATGCAGTTCAACTCAAAGAAGGTGACAGAGTTATTGCCGTAAATGGAAAAGAATTGAGTGTACTGTATAGTTGGAGTGATGCAATGTCTATGGACAGTAGTCCCAATGCTAGCTTTGAACTGACTGTATTGAGAAATATTGACAACGAAATACAATCTTTAATTGTATCAGTAAAGAGACAAAGCATATATGACCAAAATACCAAAACAAGTCACAACGGTATAGGCTTCAATGCAGGGTCTCAACAAATCAAAGTGGGCTTTGGACAGGCGGCATTGGACACTGTGCCATTGACACTCAAATTTGGTAGTATGATATTGGGGTCGTTTGGTGATTTGGTATCAGGCAAAGTACCATTGTCCCAACTTTCGGGTCCAATTAGCACTGTGACAGGTATAGCCGAATCAGCTTCGCTCAATGCCCAAGTACTATTGCTAATGTTGCCACTCATTGCTGCCAACTTGGCAATATTCAATTTGTTGCCAATACCTGCCTTAGATGGCAGTCGTATAGTTTTTGCTACAATAGAGTGGATAAGACGCAAGCCAATCAAGAGAGAAATTGAGACGACTATACATTTTGTAGGTTTTGTAGTTTTGATTGGTGGAGTATTGTTGTTGGAGTTGTTTAGAGTATTTTCTTGATTAATTTTATGGAGTGTACAAGTAGCTCATATTAACAATAGAATAGAAACAATCAACAAAAGTAGCATGATTCTTTTTTGACGCCAAAAAAGAATCAAAAAAGCATTTGAGGGGTTGCGAATTCAAACCCCGAACGCTTTAAGGTTGATTTTATCTAAGTGGTTACTTCATTTTCATCTTAATGTACTCTATTTGTACACTACTTAATTTTATTGGACTATACTTGATTTGCATTATATAAGTATATCAATAAATTTTATTTTTAAATAAGATTTGTATTGATGTACAAATGATTTTATTATGAATAATGATTTGAAAATTGGTGTTGTACAAAGAAAAGCGACCAAAAAAGTGCTTGTACATCATCACGCCAATCCGTTATATATTGGTGGAGATAGTCCTATATCAGTACAGTCCATGACTACAACTGATACAAGTGACTATGAATCTACTATACAACAAATAAATGATTTGGCAAATGCAGGTTGTCAACTAGTTCGTTTGGCAGTAGAAAACAACGACCAATTGGACAATGTGGCAAAATTGGTACAAGCTAGTACAGTTCCTTTGGTTGCTGACATACAGTTTGATTATAGATTGGCTATAGCTTGTTGTGATTTGGGTTGTGCCAAAATTAGATTCAATCCTGGCAATGTAGGTGGTATTGCAAAAGTAAAAGAAATTGCAACAGCAGCAAAACGCAATGGTACAATAATCAGAGTTGGAGCAAATAGTGGCAGTGTAGAAAAAAAATTTTTGAATGATGCAAACGGCAATCATGCGGTAGCTTTGTGCAATTCTGCCGTGTCTAGCGTTAGAGTATTAGAAGATTGCGGGTTTGACAACATAGTAGTATCACTCAAGTGCAGCAATGCTACACTCAATCTTTTTGCCAATAGATTGTTGTCCAATATTATAGATTATCCACTACATATAGGAGTGACAGAAAGTGGAGTACCAAAATCAGGTTTGCCAAAATCATTTGCAGGACTAGGGGCATTGCTTGTAGACGGCATAGGTGATACTATGCGTATATCATTGACCGCTGACCCTGTTCAAGAAGTCACAGCAGGGATTGACTTGCTCAAGGCATTGGATTTGAGACAGTGTGTAGAAGTTGTGTCTTGTCCAACATGTTCTAGATGCAAGTATGATATGATTGACTTAGCCAATCGTGTGCAAAACAAAGTAGAAAACCTTGCCAATCCACTCAAAATTGCTGTGATGGGGTGTGTAGTCAATGGACCCGGCGAAGCCAAGCACGCTGACCTAGGTATAGCAGGTGGAGATGGCAAAGCTGTAGTCTTTGAAAAAGGTGAAGTAATATATACCGCTAGTGATGTAGATGCCGAGAAGTATTTTTTGGAAAAATTAGATAAATTAATCAAATAATTTTTTGTATAAAATGAGAGATAAGATACAACTTTTAGCCGAATTTGACTTGCTTACCAACAATCAATTTGACTACATTAGGCTTAGTGTGGTCAATTTTGATATTTATCACAATTTGGCAGAATATGTATTTTTGTACCCCGAACAACATCACAACGAAATCACACAGTACAAAGGTGCTATTGTAGGACATTTGTCAAAATTGTTGAGTAGTCAGTTTGAAACTACTATAGTACTCAAACCTAGTCACTTAGATGTAGATTTGCTCAAACTTGATATACTCAAGATTTGTCACAAGCACAAATTGCTTCAATCTTTTGTCCAAGCTAAAGATATAGAGATAATTGACAAGTCAGGGGACAAGTATACAATTGTAGTCAGTATGCCCGAAACAGTATCAGATTTTGTACAACAATCTACTATAAGACAAAATTTGCAAGACTATTTGTATTACAATTTTACTCATACAATTGAAATAAATTTTGTTGCAATTGCTACGACTTCTCAACAAAAGCAAGAGATGAAAGACAGAGAAGATGCATTGCAATCTACTCACACTGTCAAGTTGGAAAATGAAATGCAAGATAGGACAATCACAGTCACCAATATCCGTTGTCATATAGGTAGACCAATAGATACGGATACGGTAGGTTATATTGTAGACAACAAGACCCCATGCAACGAAGCAATTTTGTGTGGAGAGTTGAAGCAGTACGATAAGCTAGTTGCCAAGTCTACTCAAAAGCCATATTACAAGTTTGTGTTACAAGACCCTACGGGGGAGATTGGTGGTGTATTATTTTCTACCAAAGATACCGAAAGCATGTTGCCAAAGCTTGTAGTAGGTGATACCATTTTGGCTAGAGGCAAGATAGACAATGATAGATTTGGCAATAGTGGGGTACAATTCAATCCCAAAGATATATCATACTGTGATATACCAAAAGATTTTTCAATCAATCGCATGATAATGCAAGTGCCAAAATATTATACAACTATCAAGCCAAAGCCATTTGTTGACAATACGCAACAAGCTCAAGAACTTAATTTTTTTGATTTAAACACTCAAGACAATAATACCAACAAAATACTTGACAATTTGTTAGACAAAGATATAGTTGTGTTTGATATAGAGACTACAGGTTTGGACGAAAAACAGTGTACAATAATAGAAATAGCAGCTGTCAAAATACGCAATGGTACAATAATAGAGACATTTGATACACTCATTGACCCACAAACTGAGATACCACTCAATATTGTTGAACTAACAGGTATAACTCAAGACATGACAAAAGGCAAACCAATATTAGATACTGTCTTGCCTGACTTTTTTAAATTTTGTGAAAATGCTACAATTGTAGCACACAATATTGAGTTTGATTTTAGATTTGTATCTTACTATGGTGCAAAACAAAATATATACTTTGACAATCCAAGGCAAGATACTCTAGCTATTGCAAGACAAAAAGTAAAGGGACTCAAGAATTATAAGTTGGGTACAATCTGTAGTCACTTTGGTATAATCAATAACGAAGCTCACAGAGCATTGGCTGATACTGTGGCTACCGCCAAGTTGTATTTGAAGTTGTGTGAGTTGTAAAAATAAATTTGACAAATTATAAAAGAGAATGGTGCAACAAATTGCCATTCTTTTTTTGTTGTTTTGCATGTATAGTATCAATATGAATAAGGTATTGTTTGTAGATGAGCTATGCAAAAGAAATTTGTCTGTACTTTTTGGACGCCCAAAAAGTACCAAAAAAGCATTTGGGGGGGTGCGATCCCCCCAAACCCCCGAACGCTTTTTGGATTTCTTTATTTTTTTAAGTTATTTTCTAAACAGCTTTTGTTGATTAACTTTTATTTATAAGTATTGTAATCTCTTTTTTGTTGTTTTTAATGTATAGTTTTTATATAAGTATGGTATTGCTTGTTGAAATAGATATTCATAAAGATTGTATCTGTACTTTTTGGGCGTCCAAAAAGTACAGACACCATTCTTTTGTTAAGATATTTATTTATAATATCAAATTTTATACTATTATATAGTTATTATATAATTATTGATGTTGCAAAAAATACATAGTTTTTATAATAAATTCATAAATTATTAATAAATTACACAAATATATGTCAAAAATTGTTGACATATATACAAAATTGTGCTAAAATATACACAATTGATTTGCAAACAGTCTATATTTGTGTGTGATTGTAATTGCAAACAACTTATGTTTTTGAGATAAGACATATAATGTACGCAAAGATGGTACCCTTTGTATATAAAATATGATTGTTACTCAAACTAAGTATAATAATGTTATAATAACAAAACAAGGAGAAACATACTTAATGAACAATATTAAAAAACATTCCAAAGGCATAAAGTGGATGTTGGCTATTTCTGCTATATTGATTATCAATCTTTTGATATCAGTTTTGGCAGCGACCGGTCTTGTTTATGCTTTCAATCCTGGAGTTCATGACAATTTTGGTGATGGTGATCAGGATGTGTGGGGATATGAGCATATAAGAAATGGAGATGTAATAGAGACATCTCAAGGGGCTTTTGTAGTAATAGATAAAGAAGCAAGAGGTACTGTATCAGAAAATGGATTCAATAAAGCAACAGATGAGATTGGTATCTTGGTACGCTATGTTGGTGATTCAACAGGTATGACTGCTCAATTTTCTAAAGATGATATAAAAGTTGAAGATGATGATGGGCTTGAAACCAAAAATGGATATATCAACAACTTAGTTACTCTTGTAGTTGTGAGTGATGAACAAGGTACACAAAACCAAGCTAATGGTAATAATAGAAGAAATTTTCTTGGTACAAATTTGTGGGAAGAGGCAACTATAAGAGATACACTTAATGATTTTTATGATGGGTTTGATGACGCTGAAAAAAGTCTCACAATGAGTATGCCACAACAACAGCTATTGTGGTGGGGTGATGGTGAAGCTAATATATATGGTAGTACTGATAATGCAGTTTCTTATGATTCAAACAGTCAAAATCAAGCAAAGATACCGTTTGTAGGTCAATACAAAAATGCATTGGGAACTTCAATAGCAAAATGGTCAGAACATACAAGTTTTGCTGATATTAATGATACTGTAGTTCAAGGAAGAGCTGACATTCTTGATGAGAATGATTCATCTGCTTTGAGATATACTATCGATGATAAAGTTTTCTTACCTACACTGCAACAAGCTACATTATTTGCAACTACTAGTCCTGGGTATTATAAACAAACTTTTACTCGTACACCTGTAGTTGATGGTGATATGGGTGGTAGCCAAGTGTATGCTATTACTGAAAATGGTAGTAAGCCAATGGATGCAAAAGAGACTTTTTCAATATCTCCAATGTTGTATTTTAGCAAAGATATTTTGTTTGGACATGCTACTCAAATACAAGACAAACGCACTTTTAGCGATATCATCAAGAAAGATGGTGACTATAGTGTAGCTGACCTATATGTAGGTGACTACATCACAATGGGTGGTACTGAGTATCGTGTACTTGGCAAAGACAACAATGGTGTGATGATTAGAGCAGACAAGGCTGTAGATGTTAGAGCTTTTGACGAAGTTAGACCTTTTGATGCCGAGCATATGGATGTCAATAGAGCTCCATGGAATTCTACATTTAGTTTATACAATGGTAGCTCAACTGCAGACCCAGATCTAACTAGACAAAATCTTGGTAGCAATTTCTATCTAGAGTCTAGTGTTAGAGAATATTTGTTGGATGATTATTATACTAGACTAAGTAGTACTGAGACTAGTGCTATCAAGACTGTTACTCAAGGTGTCAATTTTTGGACAGGTGAACACTTTAGAATATTCACTGTTGCAAACGAATCACAAGCTTTGGTTCAAACAAATCCTCTTGTTATAATAATGGCAGGTATTAATTCTGGTGGAAATGTACAGCATGTGGATAGATTGGCAAACTTTGATTTACAATCTGGTACAATCAAACAACCTTTAGACATCAAGACAGGTTGGACATCTAAGAGTGCTAGAAATGTTGTAGGTTTTGATCTAAAAGACAAGCTTGCTCTAGATGAACATGCAGGTGAAAATCTACAAATGAACGAAGTAACTAATGATAATACTGATCTTAATTGGAAAGATGTAATTTATACATCTCTAAAAGAAGCAAATTATGATAATTCAGGTAATATTATGAAATTGCCAGAAATATTGTTTGAAGATCCAATATTCATACAAAGCTATGCACAAGTTATGGCTATGCAAAAAGGTCCACTTCGCAATGCTGCAGGTGGTAAGTATGCACAAGTACTAAAAGACAATTGGCAAGGTGAAGACGGTCTAATCTCAGAAACAGGCGTCCAAAGAGTTATGACTCGTACTCCGGTAATGTACCATGGTACCAATGCAACAACTCAATCAGGTGCAGGTGTAGTGGATTATGCTCCTACTGTTGGGACTTATTCTGGTACAAACGGTGGTTCTTATACTGGCGAACAAGGTGGTTGGACTGGTGACAATATCTTTATTGGTGGTAATTGGGCTAATAATGAGAGTGGTGTTTTGCCTACAATGTATTTGAGACATGATACTAGATTTGTGACTGATGGTGCAGTAGAATTTAATCCAGGTGAGACTGCAACAACTTTGTTTGGTAGTGAGGGTGTAAGAAGAACAGCTATAGATGGAAACAGAACTCAACTAGCAAGCTTTAAGATTCAAAGCAATGGTCTAGATATAAGTGGTGGTAATGCGGTAGATGAAGTTAAAAAAGCATTGCAAGGTACTAAGGTTGGTATAAGTGTCGCTAATATAGAATTTGCAACAGCAATAACTAATGTAGAAGGTATAAAAGGACTTGAAGCAAAAGACGGAACAATTGTAGGTATACCTGAAGTAGCTGGTAAACAAACTCTTAAATTAACAGATGATGCAGGACATACTCTAGAAGTAGAGATTGAAGTTGCTAAGGGTGATGCAAGTATTAAAACTAATCCAGCATTTGACTCATCAGGACTTGTTGCTGGGGATATAGGTGATGATTTGAGCAAGCATAATGACAAGCTTACAAAAACACCAGAATTTAATGAAGTTGGTGGTTTAACACCAAACAAAGCACACTTTGAATTTGTAGAAGATCAACAAATAGTTCCAGGTCAACAAACAGTATCAGTTAAACTTGTTATAGAAGATGACAATTGGAATGAGTATTTGAATAGATTTACTGTAACTTTTACTATTGACACAGAAGGTGGTTTGGGTCTAGGTGATGCTACTCCAATCAATGTGGTATATGGAGTAACTTGGGAAAAAATTCTTGCAGATAACCCAAGTATGGGTGTAGATGTAAGCCATCCTGACGACGAGATAGTTAAAATTTCTTTATTAGATACTGATATTACTGAAGTTCCTACAGTAGGAGAACATAAAGTAGAGGTCCAATTTACTGGAAAGAGTACAGTCCAAATTGTGGAAGCTACAGTAATAGTAGCTCAAAAAGAGAGTACATTCCCTAATATTAATGATGCAGATGGCAATCCAGCAGTGTTGACAGCCATATTTGGCGACAAAGTAAGTGATCTAAGAGGGCAGTTGGCTAATATAAATAGTTCATTGTCTGATGGTCAAATTGCAATTGCAGACGAAGATAAGGACAAGACTGTAGGCGATGTGACTAGCACTGGTAATACAATCAATGTTGTGTTTACACCAAATAGTGATCAATATACTACAGCAAAAGGTACTATCAAAGTAATAGTAAGCAAAGCCGTTAGAGATATAAAAGGACAGGAGGCTATATCAACTAGACTTTCAACTTTCTTGGATAGATCTAGTCAAGTTGTTACTAAAGCTAAACTAGGCGATATAGATTTGCCACAAGGTCTAGCATGGAAAAATCCAGACGAAGCTATTGTTGCAACAAAAGGTGAGAAATTGACTAAGGAAATAGTAGTAGGTGGTAAGGTAAGCAATGACAGTGAAACCAACTATAGTGTAGACAACTATGAAGAAGTTACAATATCTGTAACATTCACAGTAGGTGGAGAGGATGCTGCACCTGAAGGACCAAATATGGTACTAATCATAGTGTTGGTAGTTGTAGGTCTTGCAGCGGTTGGTGGAGTTGTGTTCTTTGTATTGAAGAAAAAACAATCATCAGGTAGCAAATTCTAATCCTAAAATAATCAAAAGTATTGAATAAACAAAATTGATTGGACACAAGTCGGGGAGTGTATGCGTCAATCCAGCGTAATTGCTCTCGTGACTTACAATCAAAATCAAATCCCTTATATTTATTGTTTTGACAGTAAACAATAAATCATCGCTTGTAAAGTATTTGACTGTCAAAGCAAATTTGCATAAGTCTATGTGTAATCACACAGGACGAAGCTTAAATAAAAAATTAAGGAGACTAATCAAAATATGACTTGTCCGGGATGCAACAACGAAGTCAAAGGCAATTATTGCCCGACTTGCAAAAAGTCCTTGAGTCTAGGTGGAATCAATCCCGCCGCAGTCAACAAGGCAGGTCCTAGTAGCAGTACTGCACATCTCAACAGAAGTGCAGCAATGGAACAAAAAGGTACAGGCCCAAAGGTCAAAGACAAAACTATAGATGGTTTTGAAAAATCAAATGCAGTTCAATCCAAGTATTCAAGTCACCTAGTAGCCAAAGACAGGGCTAGTGACTTTGGAAATATGACTAGATCCAATAGGTGGAGATTGGCAGAAACTATAGCTTTAGCATTGCTAGCTCTATCTACAATAATAGGTCTTGTATCTATGTTTATGCCTTTTTTTAGCGGTTTCACTACTTCTGGAGACCAAACAATAACAGGTATGGGTAGTATAGGATTTGATTATATGGGTGATGCTGGTGCTAGTATTGGTACTATGGCTATGTTGAGTATGATTTGCTTTGGTGTGACGCTAGTTTTGTCATTAATCAAGTTGGCAGCAATGGTTGTTCCTGCTCTTGGTTTTATGAACAAAACACCTGTGGCGATTGCCTATGCTGTATTGGCAGTATTATCACTAGTGTTTGCTATTCTTGTCTTTAGTAGTGTATCAGCTTTCGTAGCTAAAGAGATAATTACTGATTTGATCTTATTTGAAGGTGGTAGCGGTATAGGTACACTCTTGCTATTGATAGCAGGTATAGGTGCTACAGTAGCAGGTATTGCAGGAGCATTGACTAGACTAAAACTAAATTCACTTCAAACTAGTGTAAGTGGTGGCAAAACTAAGCAAGCTAGTGGACCTATGGTATAGTCCAACAATAGTTATTGTTGTACAAAATTAATATCAAAGAGTATTGTAACATTAAGTATGTGAATATATACAAAGATTGTCTTGTAGATATCTATCTATAAGACAGTCTTTTTTGTTGATATTTTGTATCAAGCACAACTTTGTGTATTGTAATGTGAAATGTACAACGAGTGCTTATTACAATAAGATACAAACAATCAACAAGACAAACATTATTATTTTTTGACGCCAAAAAAGAACCAAAAAAAGATATTGTGGAATCCCCCCAACTCCTTGAACGCTTTAAGGTTGATTTTATTTGATATCTTACATCTTAATGCACCATACTTGCACACGCTTTGTACATTCCTATTGACTTATTCAATTAGTGCAATCACAATTGGTACTCATAGTAGTGAGTATAGCATTAGAATGTATTATTTTGATTGATATTGTCCAAAATATTGTAGAGAGGATTAATGTATGTCAAATGACAATCAATGCCAAAATTGTGGAGTTGTGTACTATAGCAATAGTTGTCCGCACTGTGGAAGTGAGAATGGTAGTACTGACAACAAGTTGCAATACAATATGGAGACAAGTGCTGACACTGTTATTGCCAATCCTACAATGGATATGGCTACAGTAGTACCCAATCCTACCATAACAATAGAGTATGTAGATGTCACTCAAGCTGTGTACAAGGTACTTTCGTGGCTAGCAATGTTGCTAAGCTTGGGGCTTGTGGGGACATTTGTTTTGCCATTTTTGGAGTTTAGAAGTGTTTATGGTGGGGTGAGTACTGTCAGTGGACTAAAGAGTGTAGATATAGATTTTGGGGCTTCCAATAGTCTTATACCTACCTTGTGTTTTATGGTATTGGTCATGAGTGTATTCTTGACTATGATATTTGGTGTCCATATTGTACGCAACTACAGAATGTTTGAATATAGGGCATTGGTTGGGTGTTGTATTGTCATGTCATTGCTTTGTGTTGTATTGAGTGCCGTAGCTATGGGACTTATCAATATTGCTCTCAATGGTGGTGTGGGTATAGGTGTAGCTATCAATGTATGCTTGAGTACTGTACTGAGTTGTGTAGTTGTGGCAATGTGGTATCTATCTTCAAAACAAAAAAGAGTTGCATAAAATACACCGTTGTGATATACTATAATAGTATTACAATTCAAATGATAGGAGGAATAAAATTATGATGAGATATAGGTCTTCTAATTATGTAATTGGCGGCTTAGAAAAACAAGAATTTGTTGCTACAGGTGACAGAGCATCATACAAAGGTGTTGGACTAAAGACTCTATACATGGCTATTGTCACATTGGCTAGTGCTATTGTGTTTGCAATACTGTTGCTCAACAATGCCACAACTGATTTTGTATATTGGGTATTGCCTTTGTCAGCTATTTTGGCGTTTGTGTGTGCTATGCTAGCTATCATAATGCCTAGGCTTGTGCCTATGTTTGGATCTATGTATTGCGTGTTGCAAGGCGTTGTTGTGGGGGCGGTATCGGCATTGATAGAAGCTTATTTCCCTGGTGCGGCTATGATGGCACTGCTATCTACAATGGGTGTATTTGGGGTATTGGTTGTATTGTATTCTAGTGGTATAATCAAAGTAGGCATAAAAATGCAGACTTTTATATTGGGATTTTTGATATCATTTTTGGTATTTAGTATTGTGACTACGCTAGTTGCGATGTTCAACCAAGCGGCTAGAGAGACATTGTTTGGTGACAGTATATTTGCACTAATAATATCAGGTATTGCTGTATTGCTTGCTAGTATGGTAATATTGCTAGACTTATCTAGAGTAGATGCAATAGTCAAGCAGGGTTTGCACAAAGATTATGAGTGGACGGCAGCATTTGGACTCATAGTTACACTTATATGGTTGTATATGGAATTTTTGAGATTTTTTATGATTGTGTATAGTAGATCTAGCAAGTAGATATTTGAATAACAAAACAGCATAACTCTTACATTGTATTAATATAATGTAAGAGTTATTTTTATTTTGACAGTAATATACAATTTTACAATAAAAGAGAATATCAAAACAAACTTATTTATATCAATTGTTGCTTTTTATTTTACAATTGACAAGTTTTTATTTCAACAAAATAGCCAAGACTAATCAGCAATTTGTGTAGTTGATTGTATTATGAGCATACAAATAGAGTGCATTAAGATGGAGGAAGTAACAACTTAAATAAAAACAACCATAAAGCGTTTGTGGGTTTGGGGGGATTCGCAACCCCCCAAAAGCTTTTTTGATTCTTTTTGAGCGTCAAAAAAGAAAAACGCTGGTTTTGTTGATTGTTAATATTCACTCGTTGTACACTCTCATTGTATAAAAAGGGGAAACTTATGCTAAAAAAAATATACTCACTTTGTATTTTTGCTATAGGATTGTTGATTATTGGGGTGTTTGTTGGTTGTGCTAGTGACAGTGTAAATGCAACACTACCACAGTATACTATACGAGCTACACTGCAAGGAGATAGTATTGTAGCCAATCAGACTGTACAACTTGTCAACAACACTCAAGAGAGCTTGGACTATGTGTTGTTCAACCTATATCCTAATGCATATAGGTTGGGGGCAAAGTATCCTGCAATTGCTAGCAACGAAATTGCCAATGCTTGGATAGATGGAGAGAGTTATGGTAGTATAGATATAGAAAGTGTTAGAGTTAATAATACACAAGTTGCACACACTATACAAGGTATAGACAACAATATCCTGTCTGTCCCTACAACACTTCAACCAAATGATGTAGTGTTGATAGATATAGACTTTGTACTACACTTGCCCAAAATTAGGTTTAGAATGGGTATAACCAACAATACAATCAACCTAGGACAGTGGTATCCTAGCCTTGTAGTAGTGCAAGATGGCAAGTATTTGAATGACCCATACTATTTTGTAGGTGACCCTTTTGTCAATCAAATGGCAAATTTTCAAGTTTTGATTACTACTGAACTTGGGTACGATATGGTGAGTTCGGGTGACTATAAGAGTAATGTAAATCTAGACAATACCAAGACATTTGAGAGTAATGCAAACAACATAAGAGAGTTTGCTATTGTACTATCCAAAAGTTTTCAAAAAAAATTTGAAAATGTAGGAAAAACCAAATTGGTATATGCATACTACAATGACAAAAATGCAAATGCGTCATTTGAAATTGCCAAAAAGGCATTGATATTTTTCAATAACAAGTTTGGCAAATATCCCTATAGTCAGTTGAGTGTAGCACAGACAGGTTTTGTATATGGGGGAATGGAGTATTCTAGTTTGGCAATGATATCTGATACACTTAGACAAGATAGATACAATGAGGCTATAGTGCATGAAATTGCACACCAGTGGTGGTACAACATAGTTGGCAACAATCAAGTAGAGCATGCTTGGCTAGATGAATCTATGGCAGAATATAGTACAACAGTATTTTATGAATATCATCCCGAATATGGTATAAATAGGAGAGACAAAATAGGGCGTTCTATCACTACTCTAAGTATATTTGGTGATATGTATGGCAACACAAAAAAGCCTACAATTATGGAGAAATCACTAGACAAATTTGATAGTAATCTAGAATATGTAGCTATGGTTTATGCTAAGGGAAATATTATGATGGATTGTTTGAGAGATTTGTTGGGTGACAAGATTTTTTTTGAAAGTATAAATGATTATTTTCAATCCAATGCCTATAGTATTGCTAGTCCTGATGACTTTGTCAAAGCATTCAAAAGACATTCTAATCAAGATATCAAGTTGTGGATTGACAAATGGTTGCAGGGTGAGGTTATTCTTTGGAGTTGACACAGTGATACAAAATAAAGTTATGAATAAATTTTTTTATAAATACAATATTTTTAAGTTGATAGTAGTGTGTATACTGTTGTCTCTTGTGGTATTGTCGTTGTCAAATGCTATATCCAACAATATAGTTGCAAGAGCTAGTACACCCAATATTACAATTGTCATAGATGCAGGGCATGGGGGGATAGATGGTGGTGTGGTAGGCAAAACTACCAAAGTAAAGGAGTCAGATTTGAATTTGTTGGTTTCTCAAAAATTGCAAAAATTTCTAACTGATGATGGATACACTGTGGTGATGACTAGAGAGACAGAAGATGGGTTGTATGGTAGTCTAAAGCGAGGTCGCAAGATGAGAGATTTGCGTGCAAGAGAGAATATAATCAATCAAGCTAGACCTACCTTGGTTGTCAGTATACATCACAATAGTTTTAGTCGCAGTCCAGAAAGAGGAGCTCAAGTATTTTATAGTATAGGATGTACTCAATCCAACAGTCCTAGTCAACTTATAGCACGCAATATTCAGGCTACACTCAATTCTAGCTTGCCTGAAAGTGACAGAGTTGCAAAAAAGGGAGATTTTTATATTATCAATTGTACAGAGTTTGCATCTGTATTGGTTGAGTGTGGTTTTTTGAGTACCCCTGAAGAAGAAGCTTTGTTGATAACAGATGAGTACCAAACACAAATTGCCAAGGCATTAGTAAATGGTATACAACAGTCATTTGGAAAAATTTAAAAATAAAATAACAATTGTGTATTTTATGAACTAGTTAAATATTGAGAATGTACAATAAGTTATTATTAACAATAAGAAACAAGCAATCAATAAAACCAACAAAAATTTTTTTTGATGCCAAAAAAGAATCAAAAAAGCTATTGGGGGTGCTTGCGAATTCCAAAACTCCCGAATGCTTTAATGTTGATTTTATTCTATATGTTACTTTTCATACAATATTTTACACTATTAAAATATTGACTAGTTTGAATTATTATTAACAATTTGTAAATAAATACACAAAATAACTTGACAAAACAACAGATATTGTGTATAATTATAATGTATTATTGTTTATATAATGTTTGCATTGTAGATTGTGTACACATTTATATAAATCAAATTTAATTATTACTAATGACTGATCAAGAGTTTTTTAATGTAATCGTCGGCATTTATAGCAAGCTAGGAAATAATGTTGGCGACGGAGTAGTGCAAAACATATGGGAAAGTATTTTTAATAAGATTTTGGGTTACAATACCAATGGGGAAGATTTTGTCAAGACAATAGCCCCCAATCATATGAGTTATGGATCTAATTCTATTGATTTTTTGTTGATGCACAACAAAATGGCAACATGTAGAATTAGTTTTTGCAAACCCGAAGATTTTAAAATTGCACAGAATTATTTTTTGCAGGTACTATTAGAAAGTCAATTGACACTTGGAGTGTTGATTGGCAAGTCTATTTATGTATATTGCTATAATAATGACAAAAAAGCTTTTGATTTTAAAGAAATTGAAATAACACAAAGCAATCCAATTGGGACTTGGTGGGTAAGTGCATTCAAAAAAAATACTTTTGACCACCAACAAATAGCAGACTATATAATTGTAAAACCAAAACCTAATGTAGACTTGTCAAAAGTTATTGCAGACATCACGCCCGAACTTCTATACGAAATATTGCGTGTGCATTTATCCAAAACTATAGATCTTCATCAATGGGAGCAAATTAGCAAAACTGTTAAGATTAGTGTGCTTGCCAATAAAGTTGGCACTAGTGATTGGTTGACAAGAATGGATACTATGCAAAACAACAATGCTGTTGCTACAGTTCCTATCAATCCAATGCGTCAACCAATGCAACCACGCCCACCTATAGATAGAGTAAGTAGTGCTATTGTATCCAATACTATACAACAACACAAAACACAATCTCAATTAGATAATGGAATAATACAAAGACAAACTGCTGTGAGATTGGTTCTCAATGAGAAAATAGGACACGGTGCTAATATAAGTTTCTTGTTAGAAAATAAGTCACTCAACAAATATTTTGCTACAGTTCCTATGGATTATTTAAAACAAGATTGGGTGCTTATATTCAATGATAGCGTCAAGCGACAAATCAATGTTTTTTTAGTACCTGCTAAGGCTTTAAATAAAAAGCAATTTATGTCAGTTGACAAATTACACTTCAATATTCAAGTTAGATGCAAGGATATGGCATTTCAAGACGAATACAACAAGTTAAGATTTGACAGATATTTTGTCAAAGCAATTTATTATTAAATACAAAAAAGCCCAGTGCAACAATAAGTCGCACTGGGTTGTTTAAATGTATTTTCTCTTATCAAAATAATACTTGCCCGATTTTTATTTAAGTGTTATAATATTTGCATCAAAAAGTCATTTTGGAGATTTGCAAATGTTAGATATAAAATATATTATAGAAAATTTAGATGCAACAAAACTTGCAATGAGCAACCGCAATACTATTGTGGATTTGGATAGTGTTGTGAAATGCTATAATGATTTGCGAATCGCTTTAAAGCAAGTGGAAGAACTAAAGGCATTTGTCAACAAGAGTAGTAGTGAATTTGCTAAACTCAAAAAGATTGGCAAAGATACTAGTAATTTGCAAATAGAGATATCTCAACATAAAGAAAAAATAAAGATTTTGGACGGACAAGTATCCGAGTTGGAAACTGATTTAAAAACAAAACTTGCATATATTCCTAATATTGTACATGAGAGTGTTCCAATTGGAAAAACAGAAGCTGACAATGTAGAAATATTAAAGCATGGACAAGTCCCAAAGTTTGATTTTGATATCAAACCACATTGGGAAATAGGTCTCAATTTGGATATTTTGGATCAAGAGAGAGCGGCTAGTATCACGGGTAGTAGATTTTGTGTATATAAGGGATTGGGGGCAAAACTAGAACGCAGTCTTATCAATTTTATGTTGGATACTCACTCTGCCAATGGATATACAGAGATATTTGCACCATTTATGGTTAACTCTGATAGCATGATGGGTACTGGTCAGTTGCCTAAGTTTGAAGAGGATATGTATAGAGTTGTGGATACCAATTATTATTTAATCCCAACTGCAGAAGTCTCTGTAACCAATTTGCATAAGCAAGAGATAGTTGCTAGTTTGCCATTGAATTATTGTGCTTATAGTGCTTGCTTTAGAAAAGAAGGTGGAAGTGCAGGTAGAGATACTAGAGGACTAATTAGACAACACCAGTTTAATAAAATAGAATTGGTTAAAATAGTTAAACCGCAAGATAGTATGCAACAATTGGAGAAGCTTTGCAACGATGCTCAGAAAATATTGCAATTGTTGGAATTGCCATATAGAGTAGTTGCTTTGTGTAGTGGTGATTTGGGGTTTAGTAGTTGCAAGACTTATGATATAGAAGTATGGATGCCTAGTTATGATAGATTTGTAGAAATTTCATCTTGTAGCAACTTTGTTGATTTTCAGGCAAGGCGAGCAAATATTAGATTTAGAGAAGAAAACAAAGTTCATTTTGCACACACTCTCAACGGTAGTGGCTTGGCAGTTGGTAGGACAGTTGCCGCAATTTTAGAAAATTTTCAAAATGCAGATGGAAGCGTATTTGTACCTAAAGTATTGCAAAAGTATTTGGGCGTAGATTGTATTAGGAATAGGGATTGATTTGTTGTATCAATTTACTTTATATGTTTGTTATAAATACAAAATATCAAGGCAAACTTCCTTGGTGTTTTTTTATTACATTTTTGCTTTAAATGTGACAAAAGTTTTCAAAATTTGCTATTCAAAATAGTATATAATAGTTGTGTGAAAATCTTACATTTTATAAAAGATAATACACTATTTATACAGTTGAATGGCGAGTTGGACGAATATACAGCCAACATAACTCGCAACTATATGGATAGTATGATTAGTACTGATGGATGGCAACAAGTAGTTTTGCAACTACAGGATCTTTCTTTTATGGATAGTACAGGCATAGGTGTGCTATTGGGAAGGTACAAAAAGCTTAAGACTAGAGGTTGCAATGCTTATATTTCTTCACCATCTAGTCAAGTGGACAAATTATTGCAATTGAGTGGAGTATACAACATAATGCCCAAAATTAGCTAACATTATAGTTGTTAGTCAAAAATTTTGATTTAAGAGCATCTATTTTGTATTAATTGTAATATTCAAAACAAATCTTACCAAAGATTGCGTTGCAACAAAACAGGAGATAAAATGAAACTAGAAAACAATATACAACCAATTAATTATATGAGTATTAGTGTGCAAGCTTTGCCTATCAACGAAAGTTTTTTGCGTAGTAGTGTTGCGGCATTTTGTACTCAGTTAGACCCAACAGTTGATCAGCTTAACGATATAAAGACGGCATTGAGCGAGGCAATCAACAATGCTATTATACATGGTTGTGACAACAATCCAAATTTGAGTATTACTGTATCAACTAGAATTTCGGCTAACACTGTACATATCACGGTGAGTGATCAAGGCAATGGAATTGCAGACATTAATCAAGCCAAGCAACCTTTTTATACAACCAAGCCAGAACTAGAACGCAGTGGTATGGGTTTTGTTGTTATGGAAAGTTATATGGATACTGTTAATATAATTAGTGACAAAAATGGTACAACAGTTGAGTTGACCAAAGTGCTTAAATAAGGAGGTACAAGCTATGCTAGAGCAAGCACAAGTATTATCTCTATTAGTAAGTGCAAAATTGGGTGACAACTTAGCTAAGGAACAACTTTTGCAACACAATTCACCATTGATAAAGAGTGTTATACGACGCTTTAAAAATAAGGGAGTAGAGTATGATGATTTGTATCAATTGGGTTGTATAGGTTTTTTGAAAGCTATAACCAATTTTGATAAGGATTTTGGTGTCAAATTTAGTACTTATGCTGTTCCTATGATAGCGGGAGAAGTTAAGAGATTTTTGAGAGATGATGGTTTTATCAAAGTTAGTAGGCAAACCAAGTCACTGTCAATACGCATAGCTAGATTTGTAGAAGAATACAAAAAAGCTCACAGTGATAGTCCCAAAATAGAACTTATAGCTAAGCAGTTTGAAATAGATCCTCAAGATGTAGTTTTTGCTATGGATAGTGGAAAAATGCCAGTGTCCATATATGGAGACAGAGATGAAGATGGCATGGGTGCTATAGATACATTAGCTTGTCCACAAGCATCTCAATCAGTAGATAGAATTATTTTAAAAGACTTAATAAGTGGACTAAGTGAAAGAGAGCAAAAGATTGTTATTCTTAGGTTTTTTAGAGACAAAACCCAAGCTGAAGTAGCGAGTGTCTTAAAAGTAAGTCAAGTACAAATATCTAGATTGGAAAGTAAGATAATGAAAAAGTTGAGAAAAGAATTGGTAGTAGATTAAAAAGATAGTATGTATAAATGGAATGAAACAACAAATATATTAAATTATAAAAAATATCTACACTGCAAATTAATCAGTGTGGATATTTTTTATATTGTATAGATAAAACAATAACAATCCATATGCAAATTGTGTATAGTTTGTTATTTAGTACCAATTCCTATTATTAAAATTTGTATATCTTATTGTTGCTATAATGTAAATTTAGTGTTATACTATATTAGTAATTTGTTTTGTTGGATGTCATAGAAGTGTATTTGTGTATTAAACCAATAAGTTTTTTATGTTATTAAATTAAGTAATCCAACTTAATTTGATTTGTATATATTAGTAGTCTAGTGTATGTATAAAATATTTACACTTAGCAACAATAAGGAGAATTTATGGCTGAGACAAAGGTTTTGGAAAAAACTGATAAGAGTGTGAAAGAAATTGATAAATTGGTATCAAATGCAGAACTCGCACTCAAGGCGTACATGCAAATGACGCAAGAACAAGTTGATAAAATTGTAAAAGCAATGACTTTATCGGGTGTTGCCAATCACATGTCTCTTGCAATGCATGCAGTACAAGAGACAGGGCGAGGTATTGTAGAAGATAAGGTTATTAAGAATTTGTTTGCTACAGAGTATATCTACCATCATATCAAAAAAATCAAGACCGTTGGTGTAGTAGAAGACAATGAGCAAGAGGGGTTTGTAGAAATTGCAGAACCCGTAGGAATTGTAGCAGGTGTGACACCTGTAACCAACCCAACTTCTACTACTTGTTTTAAGAGTATAATTAGTGTCAAGACTCGCAATCCAATTATATTCGCATTTCACCCATCTGCCCAAGCTTGTAGTGTAGAAGCTGCAAAAATTTTGCGTGATGCAGCCATAAAGGCTGGTGCTCCCGAATACTGTATACAATGGATAACTCAACCATCTATAGAAGCTACAAGTGAGTTGATGAATCATACAGGAGTTTCTCTTATTTTGGCTACAGGTGGTCCAGGATTGGTCAAAGCAGCATACAGTGCAGGCAAGCCTGCTTTGGGTGTTGGAGCGGGAAATGTTCCGTGCTATATCAACAAGAATGTAGATTTGGGTAGAGCATGTACAGACTTGATGATAAGCAAGACTTTTGACAATGGTATGATATGTGCTAGTGAGCAGAGTGTAATTGTAGATGAAGTTATTTCTAAAGATTTTGAAAAGTACATGAAAGCCAACAATTGTTACTTTTTGAATGCTGATGAAACCAAAAAATTGGAAGAATTTTTGGTAGACAAAATAAAAGGTAGCATCAATCCCAAAGCAGTAGGTCAAACTGCCGAATGGATAGCCGAACAATCAGGTATCAAAGTACCATCAAAGACCAAGATATTGTTGTCCAAGACACCAGAGCCTAGTACTAAATATCCACTGTGCTTTGAAACTCTCATGCCTGTGTTGGCATACTTTGTAGTCAAAGATGACAAGCAAGGTTTTGATTATGCTAATAGAATATTGGATTTGGGTGGTTTGGGGCATAGTGCTGTTATACACAGTAATGATGAAGAGTTGTGTGTAAAGTACGGTCAAGAATGCAAGGTAGGTAGAGTTATAGTCAACTCACCGTCATCACAAGGTGCTGTAGGAGACCTATACAATACAAATACACCATCTCTCACTTTGGGTTGTGGTAGTTATGGTAGAAACTCTACAACAGCAAATGTAAGTTCTATAAATCTCATCAACAAAAAGCGAATTGCTAAGAGGAGAACAAACATGCAGTGGTTTAAGATTCCACCAAAGATGTATTTTGAAAATGGTGCAATACAGTACTTAGAAAAAATGCCAAATATCAAGCGAGCATTTATAGTAACTGACCCTGGTATTCTCAAGCTTGGCTATGTAGATAAGGCACTGTATTATTTGAGAAAACGCCGTGACAGAGTTCATGCAGAGATATTTAGTGCAGTAGAACCTGACCCTAGTGTAGAAACAATAATGAACGGTGTTCAAATGATGAAAAATTTTGACCCTGATGTTATTATTGCAATAGGTGGCGGAAGTGCTATAGATGCCGCTAAAGGTATGTGGTTGTTTTACGAAAATGAAGATACTGATTTTGATGGTTTAAAGCTCAAATTTTTGGATATTCGTAAACGCTCTTTTGCTTTTCCTAATTTAGGGAAAAAGGCACAATTTGTGGCTGTTCCTACTACTAGTGGTACAGGTAGCGAAGTTACTGCATTTAGTGTTATAACTGACAAGAAAAATGGCAATATAAAGTATCCATTAGCTGATTACGAACTTACTCCCGATGTGGCAATTATAGACCCACAATTTGTTTCATCTTTGCCTAAGGTTATTGTTGGTGATACGGGTATGGATGTTCTTACTCATGCTATAGAGGCATTTGTATCTGTATTGGCAAGTGACTATACTGATGGTTTGGCTTTCAAATCTATAGAATTAGTTTTTGAAAATTTGTTAAATAGCTACGAAAAAGGTGACTCTGTTTCTAGAGAAAAAATGCACAATGCTAGTGCAATAGCTGGTATGGCGTTTACCAATGCCTTTCTTGGTATCAATCACTCTTTGGCACACAAATTGGGTGGTGAGTTCCACATTTCACACGGTAGAGCAAATGCAATACTTTTGCCTTATATTATAGCTTACAATGGAAGCAAGCCAGACAAGTTTACTATTTTCCCTAAATATGGCGAATTTATAGCAGACAAGAGATACGCCCAAATTGCCGCTAAGTTGTTTGGAGCTACAGGTACTGATGTGCAAAAGATTCAGGTTTTGATAAAAGAAATACAAAAGCTAATGAAATCACTAAATATGCCTTCTAGTATCAAAGAGTGTGGCGTAGACGAAAAACTATTCTTGGCAAAGGTAAGAACAATGGCAGAAAATGCATTTGAAGACCAATGTACTACGGCAAATCCTAGATATCCATTGATAACTGATATAGAAGAAATATACAAAAACGCATATTATGGAAATCCAATTCAACTCAATTAGTTGATATTGATACAAATTTTAAAAGCAAGATTGGTATTTGTCAATCTTGCTTTTTTTGTTATTTGATTTTTGTGCTAACAAAGTTGAGAGAGAGTAACGGCTATTATTAACAACAAATACAAACAATCAACAAAACCAATGATATTCTTTTTTGACGCCAAAAAAGAACCAAAAAAGCATTTGGGGGGTTGCGAATCCCCCCAAACCCCCGAACGCTTTATGGTTAATTTTATTTATTTAAGTGGTTACTTCCTTTCCATCTTGATAGACTTTATTTTTATACTCACAAATTTGATGAATGTCAATAATAAATTGACATTTTTTTAAAAATATATTAATATAAAATAGGTATGGATATTTTTCAAGCCTTTATTTTGGGTATAGTACAGGGGTTGACAGAATTTTTACCAGTGAGTAGTAGTGGACACTTGTTGTTGGTACGGGATATTATGGGAATAACGGGTGACTATATATTTTTTGACTTGATGTTGCATGTGGGTAGTTTGTTGGCTATATTGATAACTATGTACAATCCTATAGTAAAGTTGTTCAAACCTCCGTTTGGACAAGCAATACTAATTGCTATAGCAAGTATACCTGCTATAATCTTGGGTTTTTGTATGCGTAGTACAATATCTACAGTTTTTGGTGACGCTAAGTATTTGACATTCTTTTTTATGTTTACTGCTATTATGTTGCTTGTGTGTCAATGGCTTTCTAACAAAATAGGAGATAAAGGCAAACAAGAAGTAGATATCAAGACTGCAGTGTGTATGGGATTAGCTCAAGGTGTGGCAATATTCCCCGGTATATCTCGTAGCGGTAGTACAATCACAGGCGGAATAGCACGAGGTGCAAATAGACAAGCTGTAGCTATATTTAGTTTTTTGATGTCTATTCCTATCATATTGGGCGGAGCTTTGGTAGAAGCTATGGGAGATGGAGTGCTAGACAATATTGCTATATCTCAAATAATAGTTGGTGGCATGTCAAGCTTTGCAAGTGGATTTTTGGCAATCAAAGTAATGCTCAAGTTGATAGCCAAAGCCGACTTTAAGTGGTTTAGTTTGTATTTAGCTATATTGAGTATAATCTGTTTTTTTGTATATTTTTTGTAGATAACTTAATTTAATGCAACTAAATTAGTATGATTTTGACAAACACCCTTGAGATTTTTGTAAAAAATAATCATTAAAGTATTTCAAATTATACCAAATTTTACAATATTACAAAGGATTTTGTTCTAATGAATAAGATAGACCAATTAATCAAACAATTTTGTCCTAATGGTATTGAGTACAAAATGTTGGGAGAGATTGCCGAATTTAAGAACAATGGTGTAGATAAGAAAAGTATTGAAGGGCAAAATGCAGTTATGTTGCTTAATTTTGTTGATGTTTTTCGCAACAAATATTTGTACAAAAATACTTTGACAATGCAAGTTACAGCAAATGAGAGACAGATTGTGGATTGCAATATAAAGGTTGGGGATATATTTATAACGCCAAGCTCTGAGATACTTAATGAAATTGGGCGGGCGGCAGTAGCGAAAGAAGATATAGTTGATGGGGTATATAGTTATCATATTGCAAGAATAAGGTTGTTTGATAAGTCTAAAATAAATCCAGAATTTATTAGATATTTGTTTGAAAGTCAACAAATACAATCTCAAATCAATCAAAAAGCACAAGGATTGACAAGATTTGGTCTTACAAAACCTAAGTGGGAAAGTTTGAATTTCCCGCTACCACCGTTACCGATCCAACAATCTATAGTAAGTATACTAGACAAGTTTACAGAGCTAACAGCAGAGCTAACAGCAGAGCTAGAGGCGCGTAGGAAGCAGTATGAATATTATAGGGATAGATTATTAACATTTGATGAACGGGGGGGGTATATAGAGGGTTACGAGAGTGGTATAGTAGTAGTGGTGGTGATGATGGTATTGAGTATAAGACACTTGGGGAGATAGGATATTTTTATGGTGGGTTGACAGGCAAGACAAAGGAAGACTTTAAGGAAGGGAATGCGAAGTATATAACATACAAACAAGTGTACAACAATATATCATCGGTAGATTATGAGAGATGTGAGATGGTAAAGGTAGGGATAGGAGAGAGACAGAATAGAGTAGAGTATGGAGATATAATATTTACGGGTAGTAGTGAGACATTAGAAGATAGTGGAATGTCAAGCGTAGTAGACAAAGAGCTTGATGAAGATGTATATATAAACAGTTTTTGTTTTGGGTATAGGTATACAGACAAGACAAAGATGATGCCTGATTTTGGGAAGTATATGTTTAGAACAAGACATATACGGGATATGATAATACGGACAGCGAATGGAGTGACAAGGTACAATATCTCTAAGGAGAAGATGGGTAAGATAAGGATAGCAATACCACCCTTACAGATACAACGAGATATAGTGAGTATACTAGACAAGTTTGAGAGAATGACGAATAGCTTACAAGAGGGGTTGCCAGCGGAGATAGAAGCTAGACGCAAGCAATATGAATATTATAGAGACAAGTTGTTAACATTTAGCGAGCAGGGGGGGGGACTAAGACTTGAAGCATTAGAATGGATATTGAGAGAGATAGGTATAGAAGAAGAGTGTGAGTATAGGGAGTTGAACGAGATATGCCATATTCGTGGTGGATATACGCCAAGTAAGGCGAACAAAGAGTATTGGGAAGATGGAGCAATACCATGGTTTAGAATGGAAGATATAAGAGAGAAAGGAAGGATATTGAGAGATAGTATACAGCATGTGCATGAGAGAGCAATAAAAGGCAAGGGATTGTTTAAGGCAAAATCTATAATAATGTCAACAACGGCAACGATAGGAGAGCATGCAATGCCAATTGTTGATTACTTAAGTAATCAACAATTTACGAATTTGGAGATTCGTAAATCGTTTGAAGAAAGGATAGACAGTAAGTATTTTTATTATTGGTGTTATGTATTGGGAGAGTGGTGCAAAAGCAATACGAATGTATCGGGGTTTGCATGTGTAGATATGAGCAAGTTGTCTAAAGTGAAAGTCCCAATACCGCCACTCACTAAACAACAGGAGATAGTCGGGATACTAGACAAGTTTGAGAGAATGACGAATAGCTTACAAGATGGATTGCCGGCGGAGATAGAAGCGAGACGGAAGCAGTATGAATATTATAGAGACAAGTTGTTGAGTTTTGAAAGGGTAGACAGTA
>Ga0209424_1000010_pt1 | contig 50129 bp, 46 predicted proteins | sample TergutNc150M_FD_187288 | JGI IMG/M metagenome (GOLD analysis project Ga0209424, IMG submission 187288) | Nasutitermes corniger midgut segment microbial community from laboratory colony in Florida, USA - Nc150M (SPAdes) (version 2) | ecosystem: Host-associated > Arthropoda: Insects > Digestive... | reverse complement strand
ATCAGTGGTATGAGAGTGATGAGAGTGGAGAGAATGGGGTAGCGATAGGGAATGCTATGGGAAGTAGTTTGAGAGTGAGTAGAGAGGGGAGTGGAGAGAGATATTATTATGTAGAAGTTACGAATGCAGTACAAGTACACTATGGTAGGGATAATGGGGTGAGAGTACACTACAACAAGGTAGTGAGTAAGGTATTTGTAGTGAGACTAGCTTCTAATTGGCAATCTATGACTATACCATTGATGGTAATGTTGTTAACTATAGTTGCTTTTATATTTGTAGTAACTATAATTTTGATAATGATATTATTGATGAAAAGAAGAACAAAATTTAATAGATATATGTGGCGTAAATAGTATGTGTAGAGACTGTCAAAATCTTAGATGGTTGAGACAGTCTCTTTTGATTGACAAGGTTGTACAAATGATTGTACAATTGAGATACCATGGAGGTTGTTATGAAAAAATCATTATCAGTATTCTTTAACTTGATTATAGGACTAGCGTTTTTGAGTGCTGCTATACTTTGGTTGTTGGGTTCGCTGCCTGATACAGAAGATGTTTTTGGTAGCTTTGATTTTTCGTGGGCATTGGTTTTAGCTACAGGGGTTACAGCGGGAGTTATGGTATTGTACGGGATATTTACTAGCAATGTTGGTTCTTACAAGCGACTTTATTTTTTGTTGGGTGCAATATTTGCTATAGTAGCTGTTGTTTCTTTGATATCTGCTTTGACTTTGCCCAATGGTGTGCTAGTACCTAGTATCGCAGTAATTGCAATGACATTGGTGGTAATATGTTTGGTATTTACTAGCTATTCAAAAAAATGGGATATAGGAGATAATCAAGATTCAGAGTACAAAAATTATTACCAACGCAAAGCAGAACAAGACAACAATAATCTTGACTAGTAATTGAGTTGTTTGTTTAAAATAAAACAACTCTTTAAGATTTTTGTATTTGATATTCAATTTAAATTAACTATAAAATAATATTAAAAAAATTTTGTAATAAATCGCAATTTTATTTATAAAATTAAGTATCTAAAGTAGATTGTTGAAATATTATTTTGTATTTAATAAAGTACACATTTATGTATAGTCATCAAACACATGTAGTGATAAGCAATACAACTGTAGATAGACAAATGTCAGTTATGGGACTGATTAGTTTTTTGGGTGATTGTGAGCAATTGCAAATTGAGAACGATAGTTGTTTGTATGATTTTTTGAAGTCTAACAATTTGGGAATGTATCTTATAAGTAGATATCTTCAAATTTTGTCTATGCCAAAATATGGTGACAAGATAGATGCTACTACTAGTATATATGACTTGAGAACAAGCTATGGATATAGAAATACTTATGTGTATGATAGCAAAGGTAATGTATTAGTAAAGACATATGCAATGGGTGCTTTTGTAGATTTGAATACAAATAGGATAGCGAGAGTTCCAAAGAGTTTTTTGGAAGATTATTGTCTAGAACAACAATTAGAAATGGATTATCCATCTAGAAAAATAGATTGTTTAGGAGACAAGGTAGATTGTTGTGCGATACCAGTGACATACTCATATTTGGATATATATGGGCATGTCAACAATGCTAGATATGTTTCGCTAGCTTGTGATGTTGTAGATAATGTTAAGGCAATAAAATCTATAAGAGTAGAGTACAAGAATGCCGCAAAACTAGGAGATATACTGCATATATCTAAGTTTGTAAATTATGACAAGCAAGTTGTACAGTTGGCTAATAGTAATGGTATTTTGTATTCTGTTGTAGAGTTGTGTTGGTAACAATATTTTTTTTGTTTTGTGAAAAAAGTCAACTAATTGAAGAGTAAAACTGATGACTATTCACTTGACACTGTACTTTTTAATATTGTATAATACCTTATACGCAAAAAGTCAAATTGAGTTAGGAGAAAAATATGGCAGTACCTAAACGGAAATTATCCAAGAGTAGATCACGCAAGAGATATGCACACTATACTACAGCAGCACCGGCTTTGTCTACATGCTCTCATTGTCATGAGTTGAAGATGAATCATAGAGTTTGTCTTGCATGTGGATATTATAATGGAATACAACGCATAGAAATAGCAACAAAGAAGTAAGTTTTTTAGATATATATTTTTGTGTATAATTTTAAAGTAATAAGACACAAAAAGAGCAAAGATTTGTTTGTAAATATTTTTTAAAGATTCGCAAAAAGCTTTGTTGGGAGTTTTCATTCTCAAAGCTTTTTTTGGTATATAGCGTTTTTATATGGATAGACCTAAAATAATTATAGATGTTCATGGGGCTGACAATTCACCTTATGCTTTGGTAGATGGTGCAATTCGTTCGTTGAGTCAAGACGGTTTTGATATTGTTTTTATAGGGCAAGAGCAAGTTATCAACAAGGAATTGTTGAAATACACTTATGACAACAATCGCATAAGTTTGGTTCATGCACCTGATGTAGTAAATACTACAGACAAACCCACAGAGGTTATACGATTCAAAAAAGAAAGTTCTATGATAATGGGACTAAACATGCTAAAAACTCAAGATGATTGTATTGCAATGATTAGTGCAGGCAATACAGGTACATACTTGACAGGCGGGGTATTGATAGTTGGGCGATTGACAGGCGTATTGCGTCCATCTCTGGCGGCATTTGTGCCAACAGTAGGGGGCAACAAGTTGTGTATTTGTGACGCTGGAGCCAATGTTGATTCTAAGCCTGAGTACATAAATCAGTACGCATTGTTAGCTTCTTGTTATATGCGTGCTTTTAGAGATATTCAAAATCCTAAAGTAGGTTTGCTCAACAACGGAATAGAAGATAATAAGGGTACAGTAGTTATAAAAGAAACATATAATTTGCTTAAAGCCAACAAATATATAAATTTTGTTGGCAATGTTGAGGCAAGATATGCACTAGAGGACATAGCAGATATAGTAGTAGCAGATGGTATGATGGGCAATATTTTGCTTAAGAGTATAGAAGGTACAGCTATAACAGTATTTAAAATGCTTAAAAATGAGATACTAAGCGGTGGAATAGGTAGCAAACTAGGTGCTGCTTTGTTGAAAAAGACATTTGGCAATATACGCTACAAAATGGATTATCAACAAGTAGGTGGAGCTCCATTGCTAGGATTGAACAAAATAGTTTTAAAAGCTCATGGAAGTAGTGAAGCTACTAGCATAAAGCAAAGTGTGTGGGATATCTACAAAATGCATAACAAAAAAATGATAGAAAATATTAAAGAGAGTATATTAAATGCCAATAAATGAAGATATCAAGTTGAATGAGAATTTGTCAAAAGTATTGGAACATGATAGGTTGCAACTTGTTGAGCAAAAAATTGGATATAAATTTGATGACATGCAGTTGTTGTTGACGGCTTTTACAGCTCCATCTTATGCCAATGATCATCTTGTGGAGAGTTATGATAGGTTGGAACATTTGGGAGATAGTATACTTGGATTTTGTATTTGTGAATACTTATACTTTAAGTTTCCTACCGAAAAAGTAGAAAAATTAAATGACGAACGCCAAGGTATAGTTGCTCAAAAACCATTGTCACAGAGCTTTGATAGATTGGATATATCTCAGTTTGTAATGTTGTCAAAAAATCAAGCTCTAACAGAAAGTATAAAAGCTGATATAGTAGAAGCGTTGATTGGAGCAATTTATCTAGATAGCAAAAATAAGAGTGGTTTGAATATAGTGAGTGACTGGATTATTGCCAATACTTTAGCAACATAATTTTGTTGATTGCAAATTTGGGATAAAATAAAATTGTTTGCACAAAATAAGCACATGTTGAAACATGTATTGGATTTTGGTGCAGTGTTCTTGGTTGGTGGTGCTGTTTGTGCATTGGCACAATTATTGATTATTAAGACAAAACTTACACCCGCAAGAGTGCTTATTATTTTTATGATTGCTGGTATGTTGTTGCAAGTATTTGGATTGTATCAACATATATATCAATTTGCTAAGGCGGGTATAAGTGTCCCAATTGTAGGTTTTGGAGCAGCATTGGTAAAGGGTAGTATAGAGTATACTACCCAGTATGGAGCATTGGGAGCAATTGCTGGCGGATTGTCAGCTACAGCTTTTGGAGTAGGATTGGCTGTTTTTGCTAGTTATTTGGTAGCTTTGGTATTCAAGTCCAGAACCAAGTATTAGGTTAAGTTGTTTTAGGTGTACAACGAGCAGATATTGACAATAAGATACAAACAATCAATAAGACCAGCTATATTCTTTTTTGACGCCAAAAAAGAATCAAATGTTTTTTATATACAAAATTGGTATTGACAAATTGTATTGCAATATGATATACTCATAGTAAAGTTGGTCATATGGTTGCGTGAGACAAAACGCTCACGAGGAAAGTCCGAGCACCGCATGACGGAGTGCTGGTTAACTGCCAGTGGAGGCGACTCTAAGGAAAGTGCAACAGAAAATTACCGCTATGATTGGTTGATAACAACTGATTGTAGTAAGGGTGAAAAGGTAGTGTAAGAGACTACCGCTACTATGGTGACTTAGTAGGCAATGCAAACCCCGCTTGGTGCAAGATGTGAGAGTGTATTGGACGCAAGTACAATACAGAGTAGTCAGCTTTCTCTCCAATATCGCTTGAGAGTATTGGCAACAATGCTCCTAGATAGATAGCCATACAATACAGAACTCGGCTTATAGATCAGTCTTTAAAAACACTCCTATGTGGGTGTTTTTTGTTGTATATTAACAATAAAAATATCGTTTGTTGTACAATATTATGCTAAAAAAGATATATAAATATGTTTGACATGATACTTATATCATGGTATGATACTTATATCATGGTATGATACTTATATCATGGTATGATACTTGAATTTTTACATAAGATGTTATCCTGGGTAAGACATATAGTGTAGGACTAGTATAGTAGAAATACCTTGAAATAAAATATATTTTAAGGAGAAAATAGTTTATGACAAAACAAAGAAAATTGTTTAGTCGTGGTAGAGTAGTATGTATAGCATTGGTGATGACAGTAATGATGTCAATCACTATGATGCTAACAGTAGTATTGCGAAGTGAGTATAGCATAGTACAAGGAGTGGGAGAGTATTGGCAAACTCATAGCAATACAAGGGTGAGTGAAAGTACGATAGATAGTATATTTGATGAGATAATAGGCAATGATATACAGAAAAGTGCTATACTCAATGATGAGCAAGTACAGTGGGTATTTCAAGCACTAGCAGAAGAAGTGCTAATGATAGACCAAGAGTTGTATAAGTATGTAAATGAAGATAACATAAGAGAGTTTATAGAATATGAGTTTGACGGAGCGATGAGAGATGAGACTACAGCGGAGATAGTGCAAAATAGTTTTAGTAGAGATTATAGCAATACAACACAAAGTAGAGTGGATTCGTCAGGATTGTATGCACTGCTTGTTGGAGCAGGGCTAGCGGTAACGGCAGCATATGTATTTACAGGGGCATATACAACGGTAGGTGTTGCAGCCGCAGGAATGTGGGTATTTCCACCAATAACATTTCCAGCAGCGGCAGCAACAATAGCCGCAGCACTGTTGGTATTGACAGTAGTGATAATAGCCAATTGGGATGTAATATCCCCGATTATTGGCAAGATAGTAGATGCGTTTGTATCATTGGTAGATTGTCTAGCGGGCATAGTAAGAGACTTTTTTAATGGCGTAATCAATTCGGCACAAAAAGAAAAAGAGACGGAGTTTGGTGGTTATAGATATATAAAAGTAGTCTTGGATATGGCAAAGATAACAGAAATAGCAAGTAATCAACAAAAGAGAAATTCTGTTTATATAATACTTGGAATTGAAGGTAATGATGTTAAGCTTGGTCAGTTAGTGGGTTCGGCAACTGGTGGGATTAGTGATACCGTAGCTATAGAAATTATGAGAATGAATCCTGGAAAGTTTCATCTTGGTAAAATAGTCGTAAGTATTTACACATATGATAAAACAAAAGCATATGATATAACCAAGTCAGCGGGTAATGGTTTTGAGCCAAAATTTGATTTACCACATACTAAGCCAGGGTTTGAACATTATCATCATGGATATAATTATGCTAATACTAGTGAAGATATTAAACTACCACATGCTTTTTATGGGAATTTAGTATAATATGAGTTGGGATAATTATTTTATAGAGCTAGATACTCAATTGCGTAAAACTAAATTTTATATTGAACGATATTGTATAGGAACATGGGCAGAAAGTATTTTGTCGTTTTTTAGAGAGGAAGTAATAAGTGGAAATTGGGACTTGGATTTTAAAGATGAGAGAGATTGGGAAAAAGAGAAGGATAATTATAGTTTTGAATTTATTCCATTTGAAGAGTATGAGTATAAGCATGAAGTTGCAATTAAATTACTTAATTTGAAGTACAAATATGCTATGTTGGTTCCTAATGATTTCTATATGTTATTTGATTATTGTTATTCACTAAATGATGTGCAATATGCGAGTAGTTGGGATTGGCAACTATGGTGGAGGCATACATTTGGGAAAGAGTACCCAGATTATGATATGAAAGAGTTGGAGAGTAGACCTAGTGACAATAGGTGGAGTGGTTACTATGACTATTTGAGAAGTGACAAAAATACCAAGCCGGTAGTAGATTTTGTTGCTAGAAAAGAAGATATAGTCAACAAAGATATGATAAGGGCTAGGGTTGTAAGTAGGACATTAGCAATAAGAGCATTTGAATGGTTTGTAGAATTTTTGGAACAATGTTTTGAGAGTGGTGCAACAGAAATAAGATTGTTGAGAATATATGAGCATTATGAAGAAGATTTTGAACCCAAAACATATGAAGTCAGTGTTAAGCAACTAAAATCAAATCTTAATTGGTACGAAGAAATGCATAGGAATATAATTAAGAAATCAAACAACAATATTGAGTTGTTTATATTCAAAAAGTAATTTAAGTTGTCAAACGATGTGAATAATTGAAATACTGTTGTAATATTAAAAAGCTACTTAGCCAATATTGTTGGTTGAGTAGCTTTTTGTTGTTGACTTTGCGGTTTTGTATGATATAATAAAATGTATAAAAACACAAAGTCAACTAGAGGAGAATTTGATATAGTGTATGGTGAATTTAGTATAGCGCTTGATGTGCCATTGTACAAAACTAAATTTAAGATTGATGATTATGCATTTGGAACATGGGCAGAAGATATTTATATATTTTATAGAGATAGTTTTATAAAGAACAATAATAAAGACGATTGGTATAGTGTACAGAATAATTATAAGTTTGAATTTTATAGTGATAAATCAAGCATTGATAATAATGATGTTTTAAATAAAGAACTTAATTTAGATTTTAGATATGAGATGAAAGTCCCAAATTATTTTGCATTATTATTTGATAATTATTCTTGGATTAATGATGTGCAGGAAAAATCTAGTTGGAATTGGCAGTTTTGGTGGAAATGTACATTTGGAGTTGAGTATCCAAATTATGATTTGAGTAAGTTTTTAAATAAAAATGGTGCAAATGGTTATTTAGAATATTTGAGAAGCAGTAAGAATTCAAAGAGTATATTAGGTTGGGTGGCATCATATCAAAACATGGATAATGAACAAGTGATTGATAGAGTAATAGCAATAAGAGCATTTGAATGGTTTATAGAATTTTTGGAACAATGTTTTGAAGTAGGGGCAACAGAAATAAAATTGTTGAGAGTATATGAACATTATAGGAGAAAATTTAATGCAAGGATATATGAAGTCAGTGTTAAGCAACTAAAATCAAATCTCAATTGGTATGAAGAAATGCATAGGAATATTGTTAAGAAATCAAATGATAATATTGAGATGTTTGTATTTAAAAAGTAATTTATTAAGTTAGCAAACAATGTGAATAATTGTAGTGCTATTGTAATGTCAAAAAGCCACTTAGCCAATATATTGGTTGAGTAGCTTTTTGTTGTTATTTTTATGTTTTGTATGATATAATAAAATGTATAAAAACAATTAAGAGAGAAAATGGAATAGAATGGAAAAACTAGGAATGAGAAGTAGGGATATAGTAGGAGAGAATGTAGAGAAGTTGTCAACAATATGGAAGTACTAAAGATGATATAAATTATAATTTTGATGAATGCTTAGTTAAGATTGATAAATATCTACACAATGTTATTCATACAATAGTCATATGTATAATAAATATAAAAAAATATTTTTTCTAAAAAAAGCAGTCTTTATCATAGTGATTATTTTACTAGTCACTACTGCTAGTTTGCTTTTTGTGAATAACTATGTAAGCACTAAAAGTGTAAATGTGCAATCTATGGTTAATTTGGAACAATACCATGTTTCTAGAAAAATTGAAGCATCACAAAATTTGTTTAATGGAACAAAGGTATTTAGAAATAGGTCAGATTTGCAAAGTTTTGTAGACGAAAGTCTTGCTAATGTTAATCTCAATCATGGTGCAGACTCAGGAGTAAATACACTGGAGATGGCTTTAACAAAATTTAATGATGAATTTTTTGACAATAATTCACTTGTTTTGCACGGCGTGATTACTGACCCTGTAATTGGTTACGAGTATCTAATAAGTGATTATAATTTTCAAGATAACAATCTAATGATAACAGTAAATAGACAAAATCCAAATGAAGTCTCATTGCCGGCACGGCAGGCATCAGTACTATTGCTTGAAATTAGTAAGGAATTAACAAACAACAACAATTTTTTAGTGGATGTGGAAATATACAATATTAAATAAAAGTAAGTTTAGAATCACAAAAGGAAATACAGTATGATAAAAATTAAAAGAAAAGTATTGTTATGTTTAATATCTCTATTGGTTATAGTTCCGAGCTTAAAGTTGAATTATTCAATTGATAGTAAAAGTATTGAAACTAATAGCCAAACTAGAATAGTTGTCAATGGTGAAACTGTTGAGAATAGTGAAATTATAGATTTTACTAATGATGAGCCATTACAAGTAACCCTTAGACTAAAAGAATTACAAAACTTAAACAGCGAAAAAAGTCGGAAAGAGATTTTTGATTTTTATAGTAATGAAAATCAATTAGCAATAAAAGACTTGAGCTTGCCGTCAAAAATCCATCTTTTTCAATTTACAATTTAAGAGTTGTTGATCCAAATGGGCAAATAGTTGACATAGATAACGAACTGGGTGCAGAAGGTTTTTCAGTGTATCAAAGACGACATACAATGTTACGATAAGAATAAGAACGCTACTTTTTATTTCGGGTTTTTATACACTAGAAGTTGTGCTTACAGGTAGTCAAGCTATTAGTGGTGAGACTATTGGAATAGGGATTTCACAATAGTTTAAATAAGCAATAATTTAGATATCAACTAAATCAAATCTTAATTGGTACGAAGAAATGCATAGGAATATAATTAAGAAATCAAACAACAATATTGAGTTGTTTATATTCAAAAAGTAATTTAAGTTGTTAAACGATGTGAATAATTGAAGTACTGTTGTAATATTAAAAAGCTACTTAGCCAATATTGTTGGTTGAGTAGCTTTTTGTTGTTGACTTTGCGGTTTTGTATGATATAATAAAATGTATAAAAACACAAAATCAACTAAGGGAGAAAAAGGAATAGAATGGATAATAACAAATTAGGAATGATAAGCAAGGATATAGTAGGAGAGAATATATCAAAGTTGAGAAAGATATTCCCGAATGTGATAAGTGAGGGAGTAGATGATAATGGAGAAGTGAGTATAGGAGTAGATTTTGACAAGTTGAGAATAGAGTTGAGCAAGGAAGTGTCGTTGATAGAAGGAGAACAAGAGAGATATGAGATGAATTGGCCAAGGAAGAGAGAGCATATAAGAGAAGCACAGAAGCCAAGTACCAATAGTCTGCAACCTGATATTGATGGAAGTGTATCAAAGATAGGAGAAGGAGGATTTGACAGTGGCAATTTGTATATAGAGGGGGATAATATGGAAGTGCTAAAGTTGATGAGAGACACATACCGAGGGAAGATAAAGATGATATACATTGACCCACCGTACAATACAGGCAAAGACTTTATATACAAAGACAATAGGAGAATGAGTGTGGGAGAGTATGAAGAGATAAGTGGAGAGATAGACGAAGAAGGTAATAGAGTAGAAGAAGATGGAATGGTAGTCAATAGTAGGAGCAATCCAAGATTTCATACAGATTGGCTCAACTTTATATATCCAAGGTTGTGGTTGAGTAGGGACATGCTAGCAGAAGATGGAGTAATATTTGTAAGTATAGATGACAACGAAGTACACAACTTGAGAAAGGTTTGTGATGAGATATTTGGGGATAGTAATTGTTTGGCGAGTTTTGTATGGCAGACTAAAAATGCAGCTCGTGGTGTTCCGCCCATAACAATGGTAATGTCAAACCATGAGTATATTTTGTGTTATGCAAAAGAAAAATCAAATGTAAAATTTAAAGGTATATATAGAGACCAAAATGATTTTGACAATAAAGACAACGACCCAAGGGGATTGTGGCGTTCTGAAAGTATGAAAGCTACGGGTTCTAGTGGTAATGTTTTTGAGATTGTAAATCCCATGACGGGTATAAAATATAAGCAAGTTTGGGCGTTTTCACAAGATAAAGTTTTGCAAATGCTACAAGAAGATTTGTTGATATTTCCAGATAAAATAGATGGCGTAGTTAGGCAAAAAAAGTTTTTTAATAGTTATATCAATGATAAAAAAGCATTTGTAAGTAGTCTAGGTTGGTATTCTACCGAAAATTCTACTAAGTTATTGATGGATTTATTTGATGGCAAAAAAGTATTTGACTTTTCTAAACCTATTGAGCTTGTAAAATTTTTAATTAATCAAGCAACAGCAACCAACGACATCATTCTAGACTTTTTTAGCGGTAGTGCAACTACAGCACATGCTGTAATGCAACTAAATGCAGAAGAGAAGTTGCAAGCAATAAAGGACGGAATTGACCCGAGTACGGTAGGCAATCGCAAGTTTGTAATGGTACAAGTGCCTGAAGTAGTAGACAACGATAGCAACTACAAGACAATTTGTGACATAGGAAAGGAGCGTATAAGGCGAGCAGGCAAGAAAATAAAGGAAGAATACCAACAAGTAGTTGCCAAAATTTTGTCTAAAAAGGAGTAAATATTATGCAAGACATAAGATGGAAACAACGCTTTGAAAACTTTGAAAAAGCGTACAATTTGTTGAATAATGCAATGCAAAGAGTAATGCAACAACCCAATGATGACTTGTTAGAAGAAGGGCTTGTACAACGCTTTGAATATACTTTTGAACTACTTTGGAAAACATTTAAAGATATATTGGAACAATCAAATGTGCAAATGGAATTTGTATCTCCCAAAAATGTAATAAGAGAATGTGCAAAGTCGGGATTGTTAGAAAAGATTGGTATTGATGGTGAAATTTTTTTGGACATGTTAGAAAAAAGAAATTTGTTAGCACACACTTACAATGTCAATAACTTTGAAATTGCTGTTAATAATATCAAAAATATCTATTTTGAACAGACAACAATAGCATACAAATATCTTTTGGAGCGTGCAAAAAGTGAATAGTATTGGGATATCAAAACATGCTTTTTGTACAATTGTAGACATTATCTCTCAATTTGACTGCGTCAATAGTGCAAAAGTATTTGGTTCTAGAGCAAAGGGTAATTATAAAAAATACAGTGATATTGATATATGCCTATTTGGCAAAATAAGTAGTATTGATATTGGGCGTATCAATAGCTTGTTGGATGATTGCAGTATTATTTATATTTGTGATGTTTTGGCATATGATACCATAAGCAATCAAGAGTTGAAAGACCATATAGATAGAGTTGGTATAACTATATACAACAAGTAGTACTACACTCTTTAATAAGATAAAAATAAATAAGTAAAACATATTTGCAACAATGACTAAGGTTTTGAAATAGCAATGCCATTGTCAATTAGTGTTTGAGTAGCTTTTATTTGTTGACTTTGTTGCTTTGTATGATATAATATTGTCAATATATATGTAGGTTTTTGTATGCTATGTTTGATTGCAAATATTCTTTTAAGTCATATACTACAAAATTAAAGATAATTAAGAATGAACAAACTCACACTTGTAGCACCACCTGACAAGAGTATAAGTCATAGAGCTTTGCTTTTTAATGCATTTAGTGGAGGAACTGCTAAGATTGCCAATTTGTTGTTGTCATATGATACTCTAGCTACTATAGACTGTATACAAAAACTAGGATGCAGAGTGAGTTTGAATGGTGATACTTGTAGTATTTTGGGTATAAAAAAGTTTTGGAGTGGTACAACTTTGGATTGCAAGAATAGTGGTACGACTATGAGATTGTTGATTGGTTTGTTGTCAGGTATTAGGGGTTGTGACTGTGTATTGACAGGGGACGAAAGTCTTTCTAGTCGTCCAATGAAGAGAGTTGTTGATCCATTGGTATCTCGTGGGGCTGATATAGTAAGTACAAATGATTATGCCCCAATAACTGTATTTGGACAAAATTTGAAAGACTTTAAGTATACTTTGCCAATTGCTAGTGCACAAGTCAAATCAGCAATATTGTTGTCAGGATTGAGAGCTAGTGGTGATACAACTGTGATACAACCAATACCTAGCCGTGACCATACCGAAATTATGCTTAAGGCAATGGGTGCGGATATATTGATTAAGGGTGAAAAGATTTTGCTCAATCCAAGTATTCTATCATCATTAAGTTTTTGTATATCGGGCGATATATCTAGTGCAAGTTTTTGGATGGTGCTTGCTGCTATCAAGCCGAATTGTGAGATAACAATCAACAATGTCAATATAAATCCCACTAGAGCAGGAATACTTGATGTTTTTGACCAAGTTGGTGTTGAATATAGTTTGGGTAATATCAAAAGTGATATAGAAAAAGTTGCGGATATTAGTGTAAAATATACAAAATATCTAAAGCCTTTTGTGATAGATTCCACTCTCATACCACGCCTTATAGACGAAATCCCAATACTCTCACTGTTGGCTTGCTTTTGTCAAGGGCAATCTCTAATAAATGATTGTAGTGAATTGAGAGTCAAAGAAAGTGATCGTATTGCTAGTATAGTTGAGTGTTTGAGTGCATTGGGTGCTAATATTGAGCAAAAGCAAGACAGTTTGACTATCAGTCAAAGTGACTTGCACGGTGATGCAACTGTACAGTCATATGGTGACCATCGCATTGCTCTCACTATGGAGATAGCCAATTTGATTTTGGGCAATATAAAGGTTGTAGCAAGAGAGTGTATAGGAGTTAGTTATCCACAATTTTTTGCAGATTTGGAGAAATATAGGGAGATATATAAGTGACAGTACTAATTGTAAATGGACCTAATATGCAAAATTTGGACAAACGCAAATTGTACAATGCATCTTATCAACAGTTGATAGAAAGAACAACAACCATAGCAAGAGAGCTTGGTATTGATTTGGATTTTTTTGTGAGTGATATAGAGGGTGAGATTGTGTCTACAATTGCCAATTGTCAATGTGATGCTATAATAATAAATGCCGCAGCATATAGTCACTATAGCATTGCTATTAGAGATGCTTTAGAAATATTTGATGGCAAGAAGATAGAAGTACACATGACCAATATATATAAACGAGAACAGTTTAGACATCAATCAGTTGTATCGCCAGTAGTTGATGGTACAATTAGTGGTTTTGGATTAGAAAGTTATGTGCTTGCTTTGAAGTCATTAAAAGTTGTGTAGAGGTGAATTTTGAATTATAATGTATTTCAAAATAATAAGAAAATAGCAATAGTAGGATTGTCAGGTACATTAAAAACTAGTGTAGGAAAGATATTGTCAACGCAACTACAAGTTCCTTTTGTGGATACAGATACTTGTATAGAAAGATATCAACAAATGAGTGTAAAGGATATATTTGCTAAGAAGGGAGAATTGTTTTTTAGGGATTTAGAAAGTGATATAATTAGGGTGTTTTGCCAAAATGATAGCGTTGTAATTGCTACAGGTGGTGGGTGTATATTGCGTTCTAGCAATATGCAATTATTGTCCAAATTTTGCAAGGTTTGGCTTAATAGCAGTGTAGATAGCATAGTAGATAGGTTGAGAGGAGACACTAATAGACCACTTTTGCAGGGTAATATGACGCAATTGTTGGATGAAATGTACAGTTATAGATTGCCTTTGTACAAGAGATATGCGGATATAATAATAGACAATTCTTATATGAATGCACAAGATACGGCACAGTCAATTTTGGAAAAACTTATATGAAAAATACCAATAGTCCAAAACACTCCAATTCTACACTTTTTGTAGTAGCTACCCCTATAGGTAATTTGGGTGATATCTCATTTAGAGCTGTGGATATTTTGCAAAAGGTTGATTATATCGTATGTGAAGATACTAGGACAATATTGCCATTGCTTCAAAGGTATAATATAGATAGCAAGAAGACCTTGAGTTGTCACAAATTTAATGAGTATAGTGTTGTGGATAGTATAATTGAAAAAATTGTAGAGCAAGGTTGCAATGTGGCATTGACTAGTGATGCAGGTACGCCATGTATAAGTGATCCAGGTGCAATATTGGTAGAGCGAGCTAGGCAACAAGGTGTTAGAGTTGTGACAATTCCAGGTGCATGTGCATTGGTAAGTGCTATTGCTATATCAGGCTTTCAAGGAGATTGGGCATTTTTGGGATTTATCCCACGAGACAATAAGGGCTTTAAGCAATTTATAGTCAAAATGCAGTTGACTAAAGTTGAAAACTTTGTGTTGTATGAGTCGCCACATCGCATATTGGTTAGTTTGACAAATATCAATAAACACTTTCCAAATGCTACTTATATGGTAGCAAAAGAAATGACTAAGATATTTGAGTATTCAATCAAGGGTAGTTATCAAAAGGTATTAGACAATTTGACAAGTGACACTATCGTAGAAAAGGGTGAGTATGTAGTTGTAGTTCAACCCAACCATATAGAAACAAAAACAGAACAAGTATGGTCACTTGAGGCAATGTTGGTGCAACATATGGTAAAGGGAAATACACTAAAAGATTCTATTTCAATGTTGTCAAAAAGTACTGATTATGCAAAAAAGGATTTGTATCAAGCATCTCTAAATTTGAAAGAATTGTTTTAGAGTTGTATGAGAGTGTACAACGAGCGGATATTAACAATAGAATACAAACAATCAACAAGACAATCATTATTCTTTTTTGATGCCAAAAAAGAATCAAAAAAGCATTTGGGGAATCCTCCAAAACCCCCGAACGCTTTAAGGTTGATTTTATTTTTGTGTTTAGTTTCTGCATCTTAATGTACTCTATTTGTACACTCTTAATTGTATTGAATATTATCAACAAATTTGCAATTACATATAAATAGGACAAAACTTACTGACATATGTCAACATATACCACAAAAGTTCATGCCAAAATCAATTTGTCACTAAAAGTTGTAGGTGTGCTATCTAATGGTTATCATGCTTTGGATAGTATACTTTGTAGTATAAATGAATTGTATGATACTGTTAGTGTAAGTAAGAGAGATGATGAACAGATTGTAGTGAAGACAGTTTGTGGGGATAATTTTCCTACCAATCAAGTATTGCAATTGCAAACAGAATTAAATAGTATACCTAGCAAACATACAGCATTTAGAATGGCTCATTTGTTGCAACAAGAGTTTGGATTGTGTGGTGTGAATATAGTTGTAAAAAAAGGTATACCAATGTATGCCGGATTGGGGGGGTCTAGTGCCGCAGCTGCAGGTGTTTTGATTGCTTTTGATAATCTATTTTGTTTAAAATTATCTAGTATTCAAGCATTGAATTTTGCTAAACAAATAGGTGAAGATGTCCCCTTTATGTTGTATGGGGGAGTGGCAAGACAACGAGATTTGGATAAAAAAATAGCGTGGTTGGATACAAAAATTTGTCCACAAAATATTATTGTTCTAAGTCATAGCAAGGGTATTTCTACTCAAGAATGTTTTAAAAAATACGCACAATTGTGTGCTAAATCAAATGATATATTGCACAATGATACAATGACAGAGATATTGTGTAGCAGTGTTGTAGACTTAAATAAAGACTTTTATGTGCATATTGACAATGACTTGTTGCAATCAGCTAAAATTTTGGACTACAAAATTGAGCAAAGCTTGCAACTACTTAAGTATAGTGGGGCAATAGCTTGTAGTATGAGTGGGAGTGGCAGTACATGTTTTGGATTCTATGACAAACAAAATGATTTGAATGCAATTGTAGAAAAATTTAAAATGAAAAAAGATAGCCAATATTGCTATGTGTGCAGTGTTTTTGGTTGCTAATTTGTGTATAGAATAAGATTGTACAAGTTCAATGAATGCCTACTTTGATATGTGTTTTTCTTTACATCAGTATGTATATATGCTATATTTGAATTAGCTTTCAATGAGCTACAAAGGGGAAACAAACATGCCAAAGTTACTCAATATTACAATAGGGCAACTATTAGATCAAGCTAGTGACAAATATGGAACTGTTCAGGCAGTCAAATATATAGAATGCGATTATGAGAGAACTTATTATGAAATCAACAAAGATGCCGATGCTATAGCTAAGGGATTGCTTGGATTGGGATTTAAAAAGGGAGACCATATATGTGTATGGGCTACTAATTATCCACAGTGGTTGGTATTATTTTTTGCTACTGCAAAGATTGGGGTAGTGTTGGTAACGGCTAATACCAACTATAAACAAGATGAGATTTCTTATTTACTCAAGCAATCAGACAGCAAAGCTATATTTATTTCTAATGGTATCAAGGATTTGGATTGTCAAAAGATTATGTATACTATTTGTCCAGAGCTTAAGACTGCTAAAGTAGGAAAATTGTACAATGCTAATTTGCCTGAGTTGAGAGCGGTGTTTAGTATGGATGACAACAGTTATGATGGATTTTACAATTGGAAAGATATAGCTAGCTTTGGAGTATTGGTCAGTCAATCAGAGTATGTAGAAGCTTGCAATTTGTGTAGTCCACAAGATGTAATCAATATTCAGTATACAAGTGGTACGACAGGATTTCCTAAAGGTGTAATGTTGACCCACTATAATATTGTCAACAATGCAAAACAAATAGGTGATAGATTGGGTTTTGGTAGTAAAGATAGATTGTGTATACCTGTACCATTTTTTCATGTATTTGGTATAGTTGTTGCAATTTTGGCTTGCGTTACTCATGGTAGTACTATGATACCTTTGTTGTATTATACTCCACTCAAAGTTATGCATGCAGTTGAGTTTGAAAAGTGTACGGCATTACATGGTGTGCCTACTATGTTTATCAATGTATTGTCTCATAGAGATTTTAACAAATATGACTTTAGCAGTTTGCGTGCAGGTATAATGGCGGGTAGTCCTTGTCCACGCCATGTTATGCAAGCGGTAGTAGACAACATGAATATGAGAGATATAAGCAGTCTATATGGTCAGACAGAAGCTAGTCCTGCTTGCACTCAATGTCATGGAAAAGATAGTATAGAACTCAAGGTGAGTACAGTGGGTTGTGGAATGGAATATGTAGAAAATAAAATTGTAGACCCAATTACCGGACTAGATTTGCCTGATGGAGAACAGGGTGAATTTGTGAGTAGGGGTTATCATATTATGAAAGGTTATTACAAAAATCCTGAAGCTACAGCCAAAGCTATTGATAAAAATGGATGGTTGCATACAGGCGACTTAGCAGTGAGAGACCCAAACGGGTATTTTAGAATTACGGGTAGAATAAAAGATATGATTATCCGTGGAGGTGAAAATATTTCGCCTAAAGAAATAGAAGATATTTTGTATGGTTTTGAAAAAGTGCAAGATGCACAAGTAGTATCCGTACCAAATCCAAAATTGGGAGAGGAAGTATGTGCTTTTGTAATACTCAAAGATGGTGTACAATGTACAAAACAGCAAGTTCAAGAATATGTCTCAACCAAATTAGCTAGACACAAAGTCCCAACATATGTAATATTTGTAGACAAATTCCCACTTACGGCATCAGGAAAAATACAAAAATTTAAATTGAGAGAGCAAGCAAAGATAGATTTGGGTATTAAAGATGATGGCACATTTGTTATGGTAGATATAGACAACTCATAGTTGTTTATTTTTGATAATTATATTGATTGAATATTTTATGAAAAAACTTTTATTAATTATTGATATGCAAAATGACTTTGTTGATGGAGTATTGGGGACACAACAAGCATTAAATATTGTAGATAAGATTGTAGTTAAATTAAACGAATATAAGTCTAATGGATATACAGTTGTTTTTAGTAGAGATACTCATGATGATAGTTATCTTTGCAGTCAAGAGGGTAGAAATTTGCCAACTATACATTGTATAAAAGGAACGCATGGGCATGAAATTGTCAATCAGTTGGACACTAAAGGCTGTATAATTGTAGATAAATATACATTTGGTAGTTGTGAATTAGTTGAAAAAGTAGCGCACTTAGCTAATGATTGTGACACAATTGAGATATGTGGGGTATGTACTGATATTTGTGTGGTTTCTAATGCTATTATACTCAAGGCAAAATTGCCTGAGATTGCAATAACAGTAGATAGTCAAGCTTGTGCAGGTAGTAGTATACAAAACCACAATCATGCTTTGGTAGTAATGCGTGCATGTCAGGTGTTGGTAATTTAGTTGTATTATTAGTTTTTGTGATAGTTTATTTTTAGTTATAAATATAGTGATTGAAACTTAGTAATATGCAATATATTTGGATTACAATTTTAGTATTAGGTACAACAGCAGATAGTTTGATACGAAAAGTAGTTGTAGACAAATTTAAGTTTTTAGATTTTTTTGTGGCTTTTTTTTGTTGGGTATTGGTATTGAGTTTGGTTGTAGCTTTTATTGCAGTTGTATCAGGATACAATGTATTTGATGGATTGCATACTATAACTAGTTATCATTGGTTGTTGATAGTTTTGCGTGGGGTATTGGCATTTGTTAGTAGTTTTTTGTGGTTGATGGTCACCAAATATTTGCCCCTTAGTATAGCAGAACCTGCTTATCAGGCTGTGGCTTTGCCAATGTTTTTGGTTGGATTTTTTGCTTTTGGTGATGGAGCTAGTTGGTATAGTATAGTGCTTTTGATGACTATTGTGTTGTCTAGCTTTTTGCTAGGTATATTTGGAAGTGGGCAAGATGAAGGTGCTTTGAGAACACATTATATCAAAGGAATAGTATGTTTGATTGTATTTATAGTTGTAATTACAGTATTGTTTTATGCCAATAGGGTTTTGTCAGATACCAATGTGAGTGCTATATTTGTAAATATTGTTGTAGGTATTGTAGGGGCTACATTGTCTTTATCATTTAAATATATTTGCAACTCAAGAGAAAATAATACAATCACATTTTCATTGAAAAATTTTAAAAAATTGTTTTTCAATTTATGGATAATTTCTTTAAGTATTTGGAGTATGTTGGAATTGATATCTAATTTTGAAATAATAGGTATCATGAACATAGGGTTGATTAATGCAATTTTGCAAGCTTATATGCCTATTACAGTAGTGTTGTGTGCAATAATATTTAAAGAAAAACTTAGCAAATTGGGATGGTTGATAGTTGGCATAATTTTTGTAGCTAGTATACTACTTGCTTTGTTGACATGATTTTGATTTATTTAAATAAGACTGTTGATGAAAACTAAATAAAAACCGTTGACAAAATTTGCAAACTATGCTAAACTAGCATAGTTGCAAATTTGATTGTGCGTGCGGGTGTAGTTCAATGGTAGAACTTCAGCCTTCCAAGCTGATTGCGTCAGTTCGATTCTGATCACCCGCTCCAATCTTGCGCTTGTAGCTCAGCAGGATAGAGCAACGCCCTTCTAAGGCGTGGGTCGGGGGTTCGAATCTCTCCAAGCGCGCCACTATATGTGTGTTGGCAAAAGTGTAATATTACAATTCTTTTGATACTGTTGTCCGTAATCTGTTACAAATACATTATGGTGGGTATAGCTCAGTAGGTTAGAGCGCCAGATTGTGGCTCTGGAGGTCGTGAGTTCGAATCTCATTACTCACCCCATTTTTATTTTTATCGTAGGGGTGTCGCCAAGCGGTAAGGCACTAGACTTTGACTCTAGCACTCAAAGGTTCAAATCCTTTCACCCCTGCCAAATTTGCAGTTAGAGTTGCTATTTGATGTAATTAGATATTGTATAACTTTTTAAAGTTTAAAGAGTTCGTGTTTGTTTGTCAATTTTATTTTCAATTCTAACTAAAGATTGTGACCCATTAGCTCAGTCGGTAGAGCATTTGACTTTTAATCAAAGGGTCCCGCGTTCGAGTCGCGGATGGGTCACCAAATTTTTTTTATTAGTATATTTGTTTTTACATAAATTTGTTGGTTTGATAGATTTTACATAATATACAATTGGCTTGCATTTTTGTATAATACTTTTTTGTATTGTACTTGTTTTTTATTACAGAAAAAACTATTAGTATTTTTGTTTTGTAATATATTTTTTGTCGTTGTAGGATTATATTGAAAATTGGATAAAATTTTTTAGTGTTTGTTGCAAATCAATTACAATATTAGTTTGTATTTGCAAAATTTAGAACAAATTTGGAGGAATCTTGAATAACAATAATAATAAGACTAAAACCAAAAAGGCTGAGTTGCCACTTAAAATCATTTTTTTGGGTGGTGTTGGCGAAATAGGCAAAAATATGGCTGCTATTCAATATGAGGATGAGATTATTGTAGTGGACTGTGGGTTGACTTTTCCTAGTGTTGATATGCCAGGAGTTGATTTGGTTATACCTGACTTCAATTTTTTGCTCAACAATAGAGAAAAAGTAAAGGGTATTTTGCTTACGCATGGGCATGAGGACCATATAGGTGGCATGCCTTATTTGCTTAAAGAATTGACCAAAGTACCTGTATATGGTACTAGCATAACTTTGGCTTTGACTGAGTCCAAGCTAAAGGAACATAGATTGGATGGATATTCTCTTAATTCGGTTAGAGCTAAATCTATTATTCATTTGGGAAGATTCTTTAAAATTGAATTTGTTCATCTCAATCACTCTATCCCTGGCAATTGTGGTATGTGTATCACTACACCCGTAGGTGTAGTGTTTATGACTGGTGACTTTAAGATAGACTATCAACCTATAGGTGGCACAGCTATAGCTGATTTGGGTAGAATTGCAGAAATTGGCAATCATGGTGTATTGTGTTTGCTTAGTGATAGTACTAATGTAGAACGCAATGGACACTCATTGAGTGAGTCTGCCGTTGGTAAGGGACTTAATACTGTATTTTTGGACAATATAGAAAGGCGACTAATTATTGCTACTTTTTCTTCAAATATACACAGATTGCAACAAATCATGGATTTGGCATCAAAGTACAAACGCCGTGTAGCCTTTAGCGGTAGAAGCATGATAAATGTGGCTGATATAGCTTCTAAGATAGGCGAACTTAAGTATGATAGGGATATTATTGTAGATATAGATAGGATTAAGGATATCCCCGATGGAAATTTAGTTATTATAACTACAGGCAGTCAAGGTGAGCCTATGAGTGCATTGACTAGAATGTCCAATGATGAGTTTAATAAGGTTGCAATTGGAGACAATGATACTATTGTACTATCATCTTCACCAATTCCTGGCAACGAAAAGATGATTAGTACTGTTATTAACAATTTGTATTCTAAAGGTGCAAAGGTAGTTTATCACAGTATTGCAGAAATTCATGCTAGCGGACATGCTTTTTTGGACGAATTGCGTTTGATGTTGGCACTAGTGCGTCCCAAATTTTTTATACCTGTACATGGAGAATATAGACATTTGCAAAAACATGCCAATCTAGCTATTGATATGGGAGTAGTTGTTAAGCAAAATATTTTTATTCCCAATTTAGGTGACTGTGTTGAATTTAACAAAAATACTATGCAACGGGGCAATCAAGTGCAAGCGGGAATGTTGTTGGTAGATGGTTTGGGGGTAGGTGATGTAGGTACAGTGGTATTGAGAGATCGCAAATTGTTGAGCGAAGATGGATTGTTTGTTGTGGTTTTGGGAATAGACAAACATAGTCAAGAGATTACTGCTTGTGAAGTTACTTCTCGTGGTTTTGTTTATATGAAAGAAACTGAGGATATGATTAGAGGTGCAAAAAAATTGGTTACAGAAGTCTATTCAAGATTAGACCAAAAGGAATTGGCTGATTGGAATTTGTTAAAGAACATAATTAGAAGAGAACTTAAGTCATTTTTGTTTAGAAAGACACATCGCAACCCTATGATATTATCTATGATATTGGAGAGTTAGAGTTGACAGTTCTTATTTATTTGCGGGTTAGTCTTTTTGATTTGGACTAACCCGCAATAATATTGCTTATAATATTATGGATAATAACACTACACAATTTTTAAAAAAACTCATACCAAATAATGATGAAGAGTTGATTAGAGTCAAGCAATTGGGTATACAATATGGCGTACCCATTATTAGTGATATGGGTTTGCAATTTTTAAAAACTTTTGTTGCATCACTTAGTCCTCACAATATACTTGAAATAGGAACGGGCGTGGGGTATAGTGGATTAGCTATGCTTAAATTTAGCAAGAAAGCTAAGTTGATAAGTATAGAATTGCAACAAGAGTTGGCAAGTGTAGCTCGTACTGTTCTGTCTTCATACGATGTTCAAGTTTTGCAAGGAGACTGTAGACAGTTGATACCTGATATTGCTTGTGGCAAAATAAGTGTTGATAGTTCTAAATTTGACTTAATTTTTATGGATGGTCCAAAGAGTGCATACAATCAGCTATTGCCATACTTTGTAAAGTTGCTTAAATGCAATGGAGTGTTGTTGTGCGACAATGTGTTGTTTAGGGGGCATGTGGCAGATATAGACAATTCTAAACCTAGTACAATTGTACGCAACATGAGAGATTTTTTGCACAAAGTCAATCAACCACCATTTGTAACAAGTATTGTAGATGTTGGAGATGGTATGAGTATTTCTGTTATTGTTTGATGTAACAGGTACAAATAGAGTGCATTAAGATGGAAAGGAGATAGTACTTAGATAAAATCAACTTTAAAGCGTTCTGGGGGGGGGATTCGTAACTCCCCAAATGCTTTTTTGGTTCTTTTTTGGCGTCAAAAAAGAATATGCTGGTTTTGTTGAAAGTTTATATTTTATTGTTAATATCCGCTAGTTGTACACTTTCATATTTTTATAAAATAAATATTGATAGTAGTATTTGTGTTAACTGGCAACTAAGAGTTTTGTTGTATTGTTATAATAACAAAAAACAAAGCTCTTTTTAAATATTACATAAAAAATATTAAAATGTGGTAAACTTTGTAAATAAGAGTGAATTATAGGGTGAACCATATGGACATATTAGAAGCCAACCTAGAACACAACATAACTCGAGTAAACGAGGCCGAAAAAAAATTGCAATATCTCAAACTTAAAAGGGATTTGGCAGATTTTGTCAATGGTCAACTTAGTCATTCTCAAATACAAAACGATGAAAAACTTAAACAAGTTCAATCATATTTGGGAAATCTAATAGACAAAAAAATTAGCAACTTGCAGTATACTGAAGATGCAAAAATCAACTCTACAATCAACAATCTAAAGCAAGAATTGAATGCACATATAAAAAACATATGTGACAACTTTGACAAAAATTTTAATACTCAAGCTAATCAAATTAGAGAGTTGTCATATAGCCAGTCGTTGAGTGGAGATAAGATTAATGCAGATATAAAGAATCAAATTTTGGATTTTAAAAGTCAATTAAATTTAAACAAATCTCGTGCAAGTGGGGAGTGGAGTGAAGATATGAGATTGGAGTTTGAACAACGCTTAAACCAAATTAAGCAGGATTTGCAATACAATCAATTGCAGCAATTGCAGCATATCAATGAACGAATGATTGATTTTAAAATTGAACTTAAGGATACTAATAAGGAAATTGCCAATCAACAATTGCAAACGCAATTGAGAGACTTGCAAACACAACTTCAACAAAATCAAACAGGGCAATTGCAAACTCAGTTGTTGCAAAGTCAATTGGGGCAATTGCAAGTTGGGCAACTCCAAACTCAGCTCAACCAAAATCATGTTGGGCAACAAGTTGGGCAATTGCAAACTAATGCAACTCAAAATAATGTTGCACAAGCTCATTTAAATAATCTTCAAAATATGACTACCCAAAGTCAAGTAGCTCAATCACAAATCAACAATCTTGCTACACAAGCCACTCAAAGTCAAGTATCACAGACACAATTGAATAGTCTACAAAATTTGGCTACACAAAATCATATAGATAGTGTACAAAATCAAGCCACCCAAAGTCAAGTGGGACAATTGTACAACCATACAACAGCTACTCAAGCGGGACAATTGCAAAATATCAATACACAAACTTCGGCTGCACATGGCAAACTAGAAAACTTGCAAAACCAAGTATCAAGACTAGACTATCTCAATTCGGTATCCAACGAACAGAACAATTTGCAAACAAATACCAACGAAAGAATGCGTCAGTATGAAGCACAAAATATACTCAACAAGTTTGATGATTTGCGACAAGAATTGGTATTAGCCAATGCCAACGCTTATGCCGCTAATGCTAATACAAATGCGTTAAATGCCAATGCCAATGCATTGAACGCTAATGCGTATGCAGTCAATGCTAATGCAAATTCGTTAAATGCCAATGCATATGCCGCCAATGCCAATGCTAATTCGCTAAATGCCAATGCCTATGCAGTCAACGCCAATGCTAATTCTCTCAACGCCAATGCTTATGCCTCAAATGCTAATACCAATGCGACAAATGCCAATGCCAATTCGCTAAATGCTAATGCCAATTCTCTCAACGCCAATACAAATGCAGCACATGCTAATTATGTAAGTCAACAAAAACAAAATGTTCCTCAACAGATATATTATCCTGTTCCAAATACACAACCACAAATACCTAATGAAATAAAGTTGGTAATGGACAATGGACAACAACCTCCAGTTATCAACAACATAATGCCCCCACCACAACAAATCCCACAACAGCCTATGCAAATGCCCCCAATAATCGTCAATACTCCCAATCAACAACCCGTGCAAATGCCTTTTACAATTCCACAGCCTAGTATGCCACCAGTAATAGTAAATACAATTCCACAAGGGAGTATACAAAGTACTACTCCAGTTAGTACAACTCCTTACTCTTATTATTATCCACCATACAATCCAAACAATGGCAATTCTCAAAAAGAAGATGATTCATTGGGTTCAAAACCAAAATCTCGTACAAGTGCATTAGATGATATGTTGGCTAAGATGGCAGGCAAGTTGAGTGATTTGAATGATAAATTGGGATAGAGTGACTCTAATTTATTTTTTATGACTGGACTATTGTATACAATGCAATAGTTGCAATTTTGAAAAATACACAACAAAAATTATTATAAACAAAAGTGCTTAAAGTTTGATGATTTAGAATAAATAGTTGATTTTAATAAAAATAAAAAAGGTATACAAAGAATTTTTTTGTATACCTTTTAAGTTTATTGTAAATAAAATATTTTATTTAATTGCTCTCATTGTTTTATGTTACAATCAAAATTTAGAAAATCTCTTTTTGATAACAAAAAAGTAAATCAACAAAATTATACCAATTGCAGACACAACAGCTAAGCATATTATCAAAATTTTGATAAAGTTATTATCTTGTTTTTCACTATCTTGTTTTTTACTATCTTGTTTTTCCCACTTAGCATGGACAACTCTAGGAACCCAATCTAAATTGATATCATCGGTATCTCTATTGCATACCATATTCTCATCATACCACTCAGTACCTTCAACTTGATAACTGCCATCATCTTTATTAAATTCACCTAAGACATCATAAAATCCTAAAAATTTGTAACCTTGTCTAGTAGGTATTTGTCTACCACTTTTTAACAGTGTATTCCATTCAACCCATTCTATATTGTCTTCTGTAGTAGTTCCGCCAAGTATGCCGCCATTTGGATTGAGTATTATAGGTTTTTTATCTTTAGATTGTGATGAAAAACTGTATATTGTAGTATCGTTCTTTTTATCAAAAATTTTATTTTCTTTAAGTATAATTTTAGCAACATCACTTCGTTGACTACTATAATACAGATATCCATTTGCATCTTTTTCACTAAAAAATCCATATAAAAGATTTGGAAAATCTTTTTCTATCTTTGGTACTATTTCTCCATAAGAAGCTTGTACAGGATTTATTGTTATTGCGGCAATGTTTTGAATAACAGAAAATGTTATTGTGTATGTATCATTTTCTTGTGCTAAAGCAATACTACCCCCCCCCGCAAACAAACTACTCAATATTAATAAACAACAAACAATCCCACAATATATTTTTTTGAAAGTAAATGTATTCATAGATAAAACATTCTCCTATCGTACAAAACATTGTAACATATAATGTATTTTTTGTAAATAAATTTTGACTTTAAATAAAATAGTAATATTTTACAAACTGATTTTATATTAAAATGTTTTGCGAATTGTTAGCAAAAAATAATGAATTTGTTTGTCCACTTCTTTGTTATTGCAGATTTTATGTGACAATTGCATTTTTGCAGTTTGTATGATATAATGTAGTGTGTTATAATATTAAGCCTATCATAAGACACAAAATTGACTATAGAGAGATTTGTATAAAGTGGGTTAATCTTTGGAGATATTGGTATTGATGAGTGATAATAAAACAAAAAATAATTTTACTAAACAAAAAATAGATAGAAAAGAAATTAAAAAGATTTTTAAATTCTTATTTCTTTGGAGATATTTTCTATCTTTGGTTTTATTGTTGATATTTCTTGTATTATTTGTTTTGGAATTTTTTAAGATTTTTGATATTTCTAAATGTGTGGGTATTATTGGTGATTTGGTTGCTATCTCTACTACAATATTGCTTGGGATAGTGACTATACTTTCAATATCATTGTCTATTAAAAAAGATAAAATTTGGGGTGTTGATACTGATGAATTTGACAAATTAAAAGTTAGAAAAGATTTTGATTTGCTAGATATGTTTTTTGTTGCACTTGGCTGTGTTGTTGCAGGGATAACTGCACTAGTTTTTGGATTATTTGCAACTAGTGTTTTTGTATTTGCTTGTTCAATTGTGTATTCCATTATCTTCGCTAGGCAAGATATTCCGTATTTATTGAGACAAGACAAAAGACTTTGGCGTATTGTTGGTCAAAGGTTGGTTTCATATTTGAGTGACAAAAATAATATATCTCGCAATGATGGCTATTATCAAATATTAGATACAATTTTGCTTCATCAAATAACTGAGATAAAAATAGATAAGGTATATACTAATTTAAAAAAATACAATACCCTTAAATTAGATAATCAAATGCAACAATCCGTTGCTTTATATATGCTTTATTTGCAATTTAAATCATTAAGACATTTTGAAGATGACAATAGTAGAACAGAATTTTTTTCTATACCTAAAGATAAAATTTGTCAGTCAGTCAAAGATACTATAAAAGTTATTTTAAACTCAATTAATCAACCTCATAGTGAAAGTTTGAATTTGAAATCAAATGATGTTTTTGATATTCTAACAATTATACCTTATAATAAATCCAATGGATTGATGTACAATATACTTTATTTTGTGACACAAATAAAGGAAAATAATGATATAGATAGTTTGGACATGGAGAAAAATATTTTAGAATTTTTGGGTGGTTCGTACAGTAGTAGAAAATTTGGAGAATATCATAGAGATTTGTTTATTGTATTACTACATTCTACAGTGACTAGGGGGCAAGATTGGTTTCTTGAGATATGTAGAGAGATTATGGAGAGGAATAATTCATCATATCAATATCAACACGAAACTAATAAAATAGATGACTATAAAAATGCATGTGTCTTGATTTTTTTGTGGTATGTTGATTGTATAGTCAAACAAAAGTTTGACTTTTCTAGTGAAATTGTAGACAATGTAAAGGATTTTGTACAAAGAAAAGAATATAGAGAGCAGGAGATATTTTATGGTAAAGATTATGATTTTTATACTGAAAAGATTATTGAAAGAATATTGGTGCAATACAGTGACAATTTTGAAAAGTTGCTAAAAATATTGATTGATATAGTTGATAGCAAAAAATATGTGTGGGGCAGAGTATTGCATTTTGGTAGAGATGCCAAGTGGAAAGGGTCTGCTGGTCGTACCTATATTGGTAGCACTAAGAGAGATTATGATTATAAGACAAAATTGCTAGATTGGTTGTTTAGCATTCTATTTAAGAGATGGGATGGACATTATTGTGCATCAATACAAATTGATTGTAGTGCTATGACTTTGAAAGGAATTGAAAAATTGCAAACTGAATATAAACAACAGTCAAATGAAAATAGTGAAACAGACAAAATAGAATATAACGGAAATCATCTCAATATATTTGAGATACTAATGAATTATTTAAAAGATACTTGGGTAGATAAACAACAGAACAAAATTGTTGTAGACAATATTAATGATGATGAAATAAAAAACACTCAACACAAAATTTGGAATTTAGAAAATAGAATAAATGGGAGTAGATATGATGACAACGAAGAGAAAGTTGCAAACAAAAATACTATAGAGTTGCTAGAAATTGTCAATAAATATTTTAATGATAAACTAAAGGATAGTAATAAAAATAATGACACTAGTCAAAATACACTTGATAAAATAAAAACTAATTTGATAGATAGTGTAGACAATCATATTAAGTCACTGTATGGCTATGATGATAGTCTGCTAATGGATAATGTGCAACAACAAATGAGTTCAAGATTATGCTATCACCAAACTGATGATAGGTTTACACATCAATATAATAGCGTTATGGGTAAATCTACAAATAATATTGAAGAGTGGCATATAAATAGTTTTTGTGAGACTATAGAGCATGGTATTTATAAAGAGATTGGTGATAAATTTAAGCCTTTAGAGAGACCTAGTCAAGAAGAGTTGATTAAAAAACTAGAAGATTTTAATCCAACTTATACCAATTGTATGTATGGATTGGCATATATTGCAAAGCAAAGGGTTGTGCAAGAGCCATTTGATGTAAAAGAACAGAATAAATTGGATAAAGAATTTGTAGAAAAAATAAATTATATTTATCAAAAAATGCAACCTAAAGATTTTAGTTTGATGCCACAAGTTTTTTGGAAAGATGGTGCAGTAAAATTCAATTTTGAGATAGACAAAGAAAGTACTATTGTAAGACAATTGACTGCAGATGAGTTGACTGACATGATTGACAAAGACTACAATAGATTTGATGGTAGATACTTGTATGAAAATGTATTTGTGACTAGAGAAGAGTTGTATGAAGAACTAAATAACAAATACTATGGTATGGTGTTGGTATTTAAATACACATGTATAGTTGATAAGAATATGATATTTGCATATAAATATTGATTATATTTTTTATCAACAATTATAACTTTTAAAATTTATTATTGACCAAATTTCCAAAATTTGGTATATTAAGTTCACAATTAACCTAAATACAAAAGACATCAAACATAAAATCAACTGTACTAAGGACAAGCACACTCATGACAACAAAAGGCAATATTAATAAATATAGTGGGAGAGTATCAAAAGGACCTTTCAATATTCGTGTATTTTTGTTCTGTGCTATATTTGTAATTGCTTGTATCTTGTCTTGCACTATGTTGTTTGTCAATCCTATAATTGGATATTTGTTGTTATTTGCAGTTATTGTTTTCCCCATTGGATTGGCTTTGTATTACTATAGGATTGGTGAAAGCAAGAAAATGCTGTGTTATGTGTTGATTGGGATTTGTGTAATTGTGGTAGGCATTGGGTATTTTGGACGCATAATACTTTGGCAGGGAAGCTCTATAAAGGGAGATTATAGAGTTGCAGGTACAATTAGTGTAGTCAACAATTTGTACGATAGTGGTTTTAGATCTATAGTATTAGAAGATATATATTTGAATGGACAATCTATCAATGGCAAAATGCGTGTCAACATAAGTATTAAGGATGAGGACACGACTTCTTTGTATTATGCTCAAAAGGGTGATGAGTTGAGATTTGATGGGTTTGTAACTAGTTATGACTTGTTGAATGAAGAAAGTGGATTTGACTTGGGTAGATTGACATATGGTATACAATACTTTAGTCGTGTAGTAGACAATTTGGCTTTTGTATATTTGATACCCAAAGCTACAAGTGGAATGGATTTGGTGCGACTAGAATTGGGTGAGTTGTTGGATAAACATCTTAGTCAAGATACGGCAGGTGTGGCTAGAGCTATGCTTATAGGGGATACTACGGCATTGAATGCTGATGGCTACAATATATTTAGTCAATCAGGATTTGCACATGTACTAGCCGTGTCGGGTATGCATATATCATTTATTGCCACTCTTTTGGGTTTTATACTTAAAAAGATAACTAGCAGACGACTGTTATCTTTTTTGATTGTATTGAGTATTGTATTGTTTTATGCGTGGCTTTCGGCATTTAGTCCATCTGTATTGAGAGCGGTAATAATGTTTGTTGTAGCAGGTATTTGCAAATTGCGTGGTAAATGGTATGATGGACTAAATAGTCTTGGATTTGCGGCTTGTGTACTATTGTTGTTTGACCCATTTTTACTTTTTTCTACTAGTTTTCTACTGAGTTTTGGATCAGTATTGGGAATCAACTTATTTTATAAGTCTATCAATCGTTGGTTGCAAACTATAATTGACAAAAAACTAACTTTCAATACAAGTGAGTTTTCAAAAAAATCTAATATTATCCCAAAGTATACTACAAGGACTATAAAAAATACTGCTAGTGGGTTGGCAATGGGCTTGTCTGTACAAGCTACTACTGTTGCGTTGACAGCTTTATTGCTTCATCGTATTGCAACTTATTCTATAGTTGCCAATTTGGTACTCAAACCTTTGTTGGGTATAGTATTTATAGGCTTGATGTTGTTAGTCCCAATTGTATATATTGTACCATTTATGGGTTGGGCGTTGCAATTGTTTGATATTGTGTTGGTTGCATTGTTGAGTTTGCTCAATTGGATTGCAGATTTGCCTTATAGCAATATTTTTATTTGGCCAGGTTTGCCATTTGTTTTGGCTTTGATGATTGGATTAGTATCTTGTAGTAGGTTTGTGTTGTATCGTAGGACTAGATTGGTTTCAGGTGTTGTAAGTGTGTTATTGTACTTGAGTATATTTGTAGTAGGTTTGCCACAAAACAAGTTAAATAATGTAATAGTTCCCATGAGCAACAATCAAACTATTGTAATAAGCAATAATGAGACTATGTATTTTGGCAATATAGGTGCAAAAGCTAGTGAGAGTTATGGAGTGTTGAATTTTAAGATATCCAAGATACATACTCTGTTTGTCACAGATATATTTGTCAATGCATCATCATTGAGAGCTATGAGACGAAGCTTTGGTATAGAGGAGTTTTTTGTTCCACCTACAATATCTATCAATGATATATTGAGTATGGAGAAAGCGGGACTAAATTTTAGTATTATGGACGAGCAAGTTATGACAGACCATGGGCAGTTTAGTATAGGTTGTATTATGTTAGACAATGTCTTTATGGGTTATCAATTGTTGGGTGGAAATGTAAATATTCTTATTTCGGCTCAGGATATGCCGCTATACAAATTTGATGAAGATATCTTGCACAACTTTGATATACTTAGAGGAGCCAATACTGTAGCATACAATGATGCATTGCAGATTGTAGACTATTCATTTTTTGATGTTTATACAGATAATGTATTGGTTGCATATGATAGACAGAGAGCTTATTTTGATTTTGTTGAATGGGTGATTAGAGAATAAAAAGTAAGATAGTTTAACTAAGGATATAAACAATATGAAGAAAAAAAATATATTAGTAATTATTACAGGTGGGACTTTTGCTTCTGTAGAAATAGAAGATGGGGTTAGGGTATTGGGAGATATTGTGAAGTTTTGTGATACTCTCAAGTGTGTTGAGACAGGATTGGATAGCAATGTAGAAATGGATATTGTATCGCCTTTATATATGTTTAGTGAGAATATTACATTTGAAGATTGGCAAGTTATTTTAAGCTGTATAAGAGACAATTTGAAAATAAAAAAATATGATGGGGTATTGATTACACATGGGTCTGATACTTTGGCATACACGGCTAATATGATTGCAATATCTACTCAAGGTTGCAATATCCCAATAATTTTGATAGCTTCGTCTCAACCATTGGGATATAGTGGTTGCAATGGATTGGTCAATTTTAAAGCTGCACTCAACTTTGTAGTTGGCACACAGTACAAGGGGACATATGTTGCTTATAGTTATGACAATGTGGATACTATTATTTATGTAGGTGAAAGAGTATTGCAATCTCAAATGTTTGTTGATAGGTATTCTAGTTTTGGATCTAATTTGGACTTTGGTATTATACAGTTGGATGGCACATTTGTCATAGGAGATATTGAATTGTGCAAAACAAAGTTGCAACAAGTTGACGACAAACCATTGATAGATAGATTGCCAAATTTGTATGATTTGAATAGCAATATATTAATGATTTCGCCACATGTTGGAATGGACTTTGGAGTGTTTGATTTGAAAGGAGTAGATACTGTTATTGTCAATCCATATCATTCGTCCACATATTGTTGGTTAGAAATTAAAGATGATAAAATAGAACAAAATAAGAGTATGCAAATCTTGCATGACAAATGTATGAAATTAAATATACCATTGATTGTTGCCCCATATAGAGACAATGCTACCAAATATAGTAATATAAAAAATAAAATATTGCGATTGCCAAATATATCTAGTGAGGCAACATTGGTCAAAGTATTGTGGGCAAATAGTCTATATAACAAAGATAGTATAGAATGGAATAATTTTTTGTACACGCCTATTGCTTGTGAATTTTTGATTTATTAAATACAATAATAGATTTTTGCAATACAATCACACATACAATACCTATGCATATTATGGATTAAGATATCTTAATCTTTCAAGTATATATTTGAGATTACAAAAGATTGTGAGATGTACTTTAGATAAAAACTATCATTCTGTTTGGCCAGCAGAATGATAGTACAAAGTTTTTAAATAATATAGGAGGTTTCGAAATGTTCTTTAACAACAATAACAGCTGTTGTGGTGGTGGATCTAATGATATGTTTTTGATATTGCTATTGCTTTGTGGCTTTGGCGGCAACAACAATCATGGATGCGGTAACAGTGGTAAAAGCATTGATATGTGTGATCTTGTCATGTTTTTATTGATTATGTCATGTTTTGGTGGTCGTGACTGCAAATAGTAGTTTACTTAACCGTGTAGTATGTTTGTATACTATACATTATTATTGTTCTTTTAAAAAGATAAAACAAAGTTGTAGGGTAAATTGCCCTATAACTTTGTTTTTATACTCATATAAACAAGTTTGTTGATATAATCTTGTAAGTTATTTATTTTCAACTTCAAAAAATTTGTTGTCAATACTTATATTTTCTATAGTATCATCTGTTGATATATTTGCTTTAGCCTCAAGCTCTACTTGTTCTATTGTTTTTTTGTCGTGTAGTATATCTTTGTTGATATCTCGTTCTAATTTGCCTGCTATATATCCTGCTAGGATACTGTCGTTGACATTGATTGCCGTTCTTCCCATATCTATTAAAAAATCTACTGATATCAACAATCCAACAAGTTCTACAGGCAAACCCATCAAACTTAGTACCATCAAACTAACTTGTGTAGCTCCACCACCCACACCGGCTGTACCTATAGAAGATATTACAGAGTATATGGCTAATGGAACTAAAAATTGTAATGACCATACATCCCATCCAACAGACATACCTGCCAATATTGCAAGTGTGACAGGATATACACCCGCACAAGCATTTTGACCTATGGTAGTTCCAAAAGAACCTGCTAGATTGGCATTTCCTTCATTTACACCTAGTTTGCGTTGGGACATTATTGTGAGTGATAGAGTGGCAGAACTAGAACGACTAGAAAAGGCAAACATCAAGGCAGCACCTGCTTTTTTGATATGTGTTTTTGGATTGACGCCAGAAACCCACATTAGCAACAAGTGAAATAAAAATACTATAGCCATTGCAACATAACACACAACTACAACCATACCTAGTTGAGCTACAGATTCCCATCCTGCAGAAGCTGCTCTACCTGCAATTATGGCTAGAACACCATAAGGAGTAAAGCCAATTACATAGTCTACTATTCGTATTACAACTTCGTACGCCGTATCTAAAAAAGATTCAAATTTTTGTCCTATGGCAGGCTTGTGTTTTTTGATATCCAAATATGCCATACCTATTACAAATGTAATAAGTACTACAGGCAAGACATTGCTACCGCTAAATGCAGCAAATAGATTGTTGGGTATTAGATTGAGTATTATTTCGGGTAATGTGCTTGGAGCTTGAGGTTGTGGGTCATATCCAACCAAGTCATTTGTATTAATTCCAAAAATCCATACCGTAATCATAGCTATGATGCCAGCAATAAGTGTAGTCAACAGTAGTATACCAATAATCATTCCCGCTTTTTTGAGTCCTTGACCGGGCTTTCCTAGGTTTTTTATAGCATTCAAAATTGACACAAATACTAATGGTATAACCAAAAATGTCAAAGCTTTGGTGAAGCCTGAACCTATTATGTTTATCCATTGAGTGATTGCAACACTATTGTTTGGGGTATCTACACTTGTATCAGCAATTCCAAATATCAACTGTATACACGCACCATAAATAAGACCCAAGATTAGTGCAATAAAAACCCTGAGCGTAAATCCTATTTTAGTTTTTTTACTTATTAATACCATTGTAGCAAATAGTGCTACAAAGACTATCAATGCCAAAAAAATGGCAAAATTATTATTCATAAATTGTAATTAAAGTATTATTGTAAGTAATTATTAATTTTGCAAGATATATGATTTGTATCATATATCTTGCAAAGTATGCTTGATTTACTTACTGTATAATAATACACTTATGTGTGTAAATAGTCAACCAATTTTTATTAAATTAATTTGTTTTTTGGTTGTTTATGTAATGAAAAATAATTTATTTTAAAGATATTTTTTGTCATATCAGCTTATTGATTTTAATAAAAATAAAAAAAACTTGGTATTGACAAAGTGTGTAAGTTGTGTTATAATTGTATGTATATCATTTAATTGGACATAGTTTGCAAAAACTTGTCAACCAATGACTGCAACACAATCATGGTAGTTGTGGCTGATATGTACACTTGATATTTGGAGATATTATTTTGGATAAAGTAGCTGTAATAGATATTGGTAGCAATGACATCAATATGACTTTTGCATATGTCTTGCCATCTGAACATTTTGTAGTGTTTGATCATATCAAAGAAGGTGTGAGACTTGGTGCAGAAATGTCTAGAGATGGCTTTTTGAAGCCTAGCAAAGTATCTGAGGCTGTCAATGTACTAAAGATGTTCAAGAAGTTGTGTGACAATTATCAAATTGACAAAGTATATGTTGTAGCTACAAGTGCTGTAAGACGAGCTAAAAATCAAAAGAGTTTTTTGGAAGAGGTTAGTTCAACTTGTGGATTTAGAGTTAGAGTGTTGCCAGAAGAAGTAGAAGCTGAGTATATATATCATGCCGTTGTCAACCACTTTGATATGCAAAAGGGGTTGATAGTAGATATTAGCGGTAGTAGCGTTCAACTCATACATTATAATAGAAAGGGTATATTAAATACACATGTAATAAGGGTAGGAAGCAACTCATTTTTGGAAAGATTTGATGAGTACAAAAATGACCCAGTTGCATTATCAACTAAAGTAGAAGAATATATTAGGAATGAGTTGAAAGATGTAGAGTGGATAGTGGGATTGGATCATGGTGTCCATGTGATAGGAGTAGGTGGAGTTTTTAGAAGTTTGGCAAAGATTAGTATGAGGCTCAATCGCTATCCATTGGATATAGCACACAACTATGTAGTGCAAAAGGACAATTTTGCCAATATTTATAATATGCTCAAGTCTGTAGACATAGACCATAATACAAAGATAAAAGGCTTGCAAGGTAGAGCGGATATCTTTTGTGTTTCTATGTATATTGTCAAGAGTATATTTGATAGTTTGGGCAAAGATGATATCGTTATAAGTGAGTATGGTTTGAGAGAGGGAATAATATTAGGTCATTCAACCCCATCCATCAAAGAAAAGGCAATCGTAGATGTACATGGACATAGTATTTATTCTAGAGTAAATTTTTTAAATCAAGATATAGCTCATCTTGACCATGTTTACAATTTGTCTATGCAATTATACAAACAACTTAGAGTGTTGCACAAATTGCCTAGGTTTTACAATAGAGTGTTGCGTATAGCGGTATACATGCATGACAGTGGACGCAATATACGCTATAGTGACTTTGTCCGTCACAGTATGTATTTGGCTCTCAATAGTGGACTGTGTGGAGTGTCTCATAGAGAAATTGTAGTAGCGGGATTTGCAATTATGGCATATATGCATGATGACTTTAATAACACCGAATGGCAAAGATATAAAAGTATTGTATTAGAAGAAGACAAAACTGCCGCAATCAAGATAGGCATAGTTTTGCGTATTGCGGATAATCTAGATAGGACAAAATCTAGAGCTATAACATCTATCAACTGTGATATACTAGGGGATAGTATAATAGTCAAGACTGCTCAGACAGGTGATGCTAGCTTGGAAATTTCTGAAGCATTAAAACTATCAGAAGCTCAATTTGCAAAAGCATTTAAAAAGAATATTAGGATAATATAGGTTTAGCTATTTTGCTTTTATATATTTCAGTAGCAATATTGAGATAGTTAAGTCAATAGTACACAAGGGGATTAAAAATGGCAATAATGGAGATTGCATTGGAACTTGGGTCATGCAATACTATGATTTGGACTTCAAATTCTGGATTAATGGTTCAAGAACCAAGTCTTGTTGCATTAAGCAATTTAAGGCAAGACAAGCCTAAAGCTTTTGGACAAGTTGCTATGGATTTGTTTAAAAAAGATTCTACAAATTTTAGCGTAGTATCCCCTATAGACTGTGGAATAATCCTTGATACTAATTTAACTACTCAAATGTTGAGAGAATATCTCAAAAAAGTTATATCCAAAAAAGCTATATTTATACCTAAATTTAAAGCAATACTCAATGTACCTTTAGGGCTAAGTGTCAAGCAGAGAGTCGCTTTTGAAACCGTATGTTATGATGCAGGGATTGATGATGTAATAATGGTGGATAGTATTGTGTCATCTGCAGTTGGAATGGAGTTGTTGGTAGATGATGGTGGATATTATTGTGTATCCAACATTGGTGGTGGTAGGACTGATATTGCTGTAATTTTAAATGGTAAAGTTATTGAAGGTTGTACCCTCAATATTGGTGGCAATTTGTTGGATTCGGTTATTGCAAATTTTGTAAGAGAAGTCCACGGGGTAATTATTGATAGAGATGAGGCAATCAAAGTCAAGCAAGAAATAGCAAGTTTGTATGACAATGATATTCAAAGCACGCAAGTATCAGGTGTTGAAATATTGCAAAAGACACCTATTGTTGTAGAGATTAGAGCGTTGGATATATATAATGTCATTCGTCCATACTACGAAAAGATTTTAGATGGTATTAGGAGCGTTTTGAGCAACTGTCCGCCACAAGTTGTGCAAATTGTGCAATCTAAGGGTATTTATTTGTGCGGTGGAGCAAGTCAAATTCCTGCATTAGATTTGTTGTATAGACAACTCTTGGGTATAAATGTTTATCAATGTCAAAATGCAAGACTAGCATCAATTATGGGAGCGGGTAGGTTGATAGAATATAAGGATAGATTTGTAGAAGTTGTAAAATAAGAATTTTATACTATACAGATTTTATATTTTTTCAATTATTTTTTAGATAAATTTACTTTGTGTGTGTAATAAGTTGCCAAATTGTAAAATTTGTGTTATATTATTGGTACACTGTGATGTGCGAGTAGCTATTTTATTTTCCTACTTTTTTTAAATGGGATTGTTTGTACAATATATGATGTCTGGACTTTAATCTTTTGCGCAAGTTGCGTTTAAAAAAAGATTGCTTTGCATTAGTCAAACCACGAAGTAGATTGATATATGTTGCCGACTAACCCACCCTATTGTAATACATGGGGAAAAATAACTAGCTTACAAACGGTATCACGGTATTTTGCCGCATTCGTCTAACGGTTAGGACGCTAGCCTCTCACGCTGGAAATAGGGGTTCGATTCCCCTATGCGGTACCAAATTGATGTATTTACTCACATATACAAATATTGTTGTTAGTTTGCAACAATGAGATTTGTATTTATAAGTAGGTTGAATTTTAAATTTAAAGAATGTACAAATAGAGTACATTAATCTAGAAAGAATTAATCCCCCAATTAAATAAAATCAACCTTAAAGCGTTCGGTGGTTTTGTGGGATTTGCCCCAAAAAAACTTTTTGGTTCTTTTTTGGCGTCAAAAAAGAATAATGTTGGTTTTGTTGAAAATTTGTATATTATTGTTAATAATCGCTAGTTGTACACTCTCTAAATTTAAATTTTATGAATAACACAGTAAGGTAAGTTGTATAAAAGTCGCACTGTTCTTGTGTGGCTTTTTTGACTAGTTTAGCATAAAATATATTTTTTAGATATAAAACCAAAATTTATATGACATTGGGCTTGCACAAAAAAAATTTTAATCTTCAGTATGGGCATTTGATAGTGCTTGGATATCTTGTTGTAATATTTTCAGGGGCTTTTTTGTTGTGCTTGCCTATTTCTACTAAAGGTAGTGGGTTCGGGAGTTTTTGGGATGCTTTATTTTTGTCTGTTAGTGCCACTTGCATTACGGGATTGACTGTAGTCAATATATTTGCGACATACAGTGGTTTTGGGCAATTGATAATATTGTTGTTGACTCAAATAGGTGGTTTGGGTTTTATGACACTTATTGCTATAATATTACTTTTTTTGAAACGCAAGATAGATTTTGGCAAACGACGATTGTTGATGGAGTCTATGGGGCTACTCAAGATGTCAGGCATAGTGAGATTGGTCAAACGAATAATTGTATTTACATTATTTGTAGAGTTTGTTGGTGCTGTTTTGCTTAGTTTTAGCTTTGTACAGCAATTTGGTTTTTGGCAAGGAATTTGGTTTGGAATTTTTCATTCGGTGGCTGCTTTTTGCAATGCTGGATTTGATTTGGTTGGCACGGCGTCAGTAGGTTCTTTGATAGGATTTGCTAATAATACTCTAGTAGCTATCGTAATAGGAATACTTATAGTGATAGGTGGTATTGGATTTTTGGTATGGAATGATGTATTGGATAACAAGTGGAATATAAGTAGGTACTCATTGCATTCTAAAATAACTTTGATTACTACTCTTGTTTTGATAGTTTTTGGTTGGATTTTATTTTTTATATTTGAAAGAAATGATTCTATGAAAGACTTGGGTGTTTTTGATCAAATATGGGTATCATTTTTTTGTAGTATTAGCCCTAGAACGGCTGGATTTTTTATGGTAGACTTGTCTAAAATGTCTAGTGGTGGAAGCTTTTTAACTATGCTTTTTATGTTTGTTGGTGGTAGTTCTGGCTCTACGGCGGGAGGTATCAAGACTACAACTTTTGCAATTCTTTTGCTCAATGCTATTAGGACATCACAAAGCGTAAGGGGAGTTTTTGTTTTTAAGAGAAAGATTGATGACAATTCTATCAAACAAGCATCAGCTTTGGTAGTTATATTTGCATCATTAGTAGTTATATCAACTATTTTGATTAGTCTTATACAACCTTTGCCACTAAAGAATATTGTATTTGAAGTTTTGTCTGCACTTTGTACAGTGGGGTTGTCTTTGAGTGGAACTACTGCACTACTCGCACCATTAAGTAGATTGATAATAATGTTGCTAATGTTGATAGGTAGAGTTGGCTGTGTAATGATGATATTTGGATTGACGGGCAAAAAGAGCAATCCAAAAATAGATAGGTTGACAGAGAAAATTCAAATTGGGTAGAGTTGATGTATAGTGATATTTATATTATAAATTTGTTTTTAATAAAAGAATAATGTTTTGGTAAATTATGAAAAAAAAGAAGATAAGTAAGAAGTCTATATTGATAATTGGAATGGGAAGATTTGGGCTGCATTTAGCACTCAAATTTTTGGAACTTGGAAATACTGTTATGGCAGTAGATAGTCAAGAAAAAATTATAGAAAACTTGCCTCCTATTATACAAAATGTAATGATAGCTGATTGCACTAGCGAAAAGGTATTAGAGTCTTTGGGAGTTTCAAATTTTGATTTGTGTTTTGTTACGATTGGTGATAATTTTGAAGCTTGTTTGGTTATTACTAGCTTGCTAAAAAGCATAAAGGCTAAACACATAATAGCCAAAGCTAGTAGCAATATGCAAATAGATATTCTAAAAAAAATAGGTGCAAATGAAGTAATTTATCCTGAGAGAGATCTTGCCAATAAGACAGCTATTAGGTTTAATTTTGACAATATATTAGATTTTACTTCTATTAGTCAAGATTATGCAATATATGACTTGGTAGTACCATTTGATTGGGTAGGCAAAACTGTAGGCGATATCAACATTAGACAAAAATATGGAATCAATATTTTGGGTGTTAAAAAAGGTAGTCAACTATATTCGTTGCCGGGGGCATTATATTGTTTTGGAGCAGATGATATTTTGGTGGTTATGGCAAAATTGGATAGTATAGAGCAGTTAGCAATAAATTAAAAATACTAATATAAATATATTTGAATTTTATATATCAATTTTAATTTTCTATCAACAATTATTTCCACAAGTTGATTTTATAAATAAGTTGAAAATTAAAAGAAAATATATTATACTTTTTATATGGAAAGGTATGAACAAGAGCGACGCAATAATGATGTTGTGGCGTCACAAAGAAAAGAGCAATTATTAAAGTCAACTGGGCGGAATGATGAACATGGGCGTGAGCTGTTTATATTTGGACATTATCCTACGCAAGATGACAAAATTGAGTGGATAAAAATAAAACAAGAAAGAAATAAGATTTTGTTGCTTTCGTCCAAGATATTAGATGCTAAGAGCTATAATAAATCGGTATATGGTGATGGTTTTGAAGTTGAGGATAATGACTTTTTAGATTATTATAGAAAAAATGAAATAGTTTGTCGTGAATTTTGGAAAAAATCAGATTTGTATAAGTGGCTTAACACTGATTTTTTGGATAATACATTTTCTAAAGAAGAGCAAAATGCTCTTGTAGATGTAGGTGACGGAAAGGTTTTTTGTTTGAGTGTAGAAGAAGCAAAAGAATCATTTGTGGCAAATAATTTTGATGTTTGGGGATACTATGCCAAATTGTTGCAAGGATACAGGGGATTAGAAGATTATAATACTATTACTCCATTAGCACAAGCTCAAGGGATAGAGTATGCTATAGACAATGGTCTATATGTTAATGACGGTATTTATGAACAGATAATGATAAAAGAGTATAAAAATTTTAGTTCTTGGTGGTTGCGTTCGCCTGGGACATCGTCTTGTTGTGCGGCTTTTGTCTACAATGATGGCGGTGTTCATGTAGGCGGTGACCATCTAGACTATAGTGACATTGGTGTTCGCCCAGCTTTATGGTTAAAGATGGTTACGAGTTAGATGATTTGTATTGTTAAGAGATATTGTGATAAAACATATAGCTATAAAATTTATTAAAAATTTTCAAAGTTTTTTACATTGTATTTATATTTAATGCATCTCAATACATTGTAAAAATATATGATTTTAATAAGTTTTCCTAGTGATATTAGATGCAACAAATTTGTGGATTAATATTTTCTACATTGCTTGCAACAACTCAAATTGTTTTTTTGATTTTAGAACTTAATGTTATAAGTAAACATAAAAACAGTTAGCATTTTTATATATTGGTGTGGATTGATATGTTAAATTCAATTTCTATTTGATTACTTTGTATATACAAATATTAGTATCTTTGTTGAAATATAATATTGACAACATTGATATAATGATATATACTAGAATTAGTTTAGGAGGACATATTATGTCAAAATTTCCAAAAGACTTTCTGTGGGGCGGGGCGGTTGCTGCCAATCAATTAGAGGGAGCTTATGATGTGGGGGGCAAAGGCTTGACTATTGCCGATGTTTTGCCAGGTGGCAAGAAACGCCTTGAGATGTTGGTTAACAATACTGTCCCTTTGGATATAGACAAAACAAAGTATACATATCCAAACCATGAGGGTATTGATTTTTATCACAAGTATGAGGGCGACATTGCATTGTTTGCTGAGATGGGATTTAAGACATTTAGGACTAGTATATCATGGGCTAGAATTTTTCCTAATGGTGATGAGTCTACACCTAATGAAGAGGGTTTGAAGTTTTATGATAGACTATTTAAAGAGTGCAAAAAGCATAAGATAGAACCATTGGTTACAATCTCTCATTTTGAGTTGCCATTAGCTTTGACCAAAAATTATGGTGGTTGGAAAAATCGCAAGCTTATAGGATTTTTTGAAAACTATTGCAAGACTATTTTTGAAAGATATAAGGGGCTTGTAAAGTATTGGTTGACTTTTAATGAGATTAATATTGCATTAATGGCACCTATGATGACTTTGGGTTTGTTTGCAGATATCAATACCAAAGATGGTGCTAAGGATATTTTTACAGGTATACACAACCAAATGGTAGCTAGTGCAATAGCCGTCAAACTATGTCACAAAATTATACCTGATGCCAAGATTGGTAACATGCAAATTTTGTCACCTATTTATCCATATAGTTGTGATCCAAAAGATGTAATAAAAGCAAAATTAGAAGAACAATTTTTTTCTTATTATTGTACCGAAGTTATGGCTCGTGGCAAATATGCACCTTTTAGCAATCGTATTTGGGAAGATTATGGGGCTAAGCCTGATATACAACCTGAAGACTTTAAGATTTTGCAAGATGGAACTATAGATTTTATATCATTTAGTTATTACAAGTCTTCTACCGAAAAAGCAGAAAAAGATAGCACAAGGGGCAAAGGAGATATAATGAATCGTGTGCAAAACCCACACTTGCCTCGTAGTGCATGGGATTGGGAAATTGACCCTATTGGATTGCGTGTTGCTATGAATGATATATATGGTAGGTTTGGATTGCCTGTATTTATAGTAGAGAATGGCTTGGGTGCAAATGATAAAGTAGAAAAAGATGGTTCAATCAACGATGATTATCGTATAGATTATCTTAGACAACATATATCATCTATGGCTGAAGCTATTAGAGATGGTGTTGAGTGTATGGGTTATACTACTTGGGGTTGTATTGATTTGGTTTCGGCAGGTACGGGAGAATTGGCAAAACGCTATGGTTTTATATATGTAGACAAACATGACGATGGTAGCGGTACACAAGAGAGAAAACCTAAGAAGTCATTTTATTGGTATAAGAAAGTTATTGAGAGTAATGGTGAAAATTTGGATTAGTTGTTATACAAATATTTTGTATTTTGAACTAGTTGATTTTGTTGTGTTTTGTGGTTAAACATATAAATAACTAAAAAATCAAATTAGTATTTATTTTTGCGTTATGAAGATAATATTTTTGGATATTGAAGGCGTATTGAGTGTGAGTGGTAGGATAGATCCACTGTGTTGTGCTAGGCTCAAGCAAATTTTGGACAGTACTCAAACTAATATTGTATTGTCTAGTAGTTGGCGATTGTACGATGATGACTTTGGGTTTGTGTTGAGCAAAATTGCTAAGTATGGTATTGATAGAGAGTATTTTGTTGACAAAACTCCATCGTCAGCCAAAGGTAGGGCATATGAGATATATAGTTGGTTGCAAGAAAATCCAGAAGTAATCAAGTATGTAGTTTTAGATGACAATGATATAAGTGATAAGTATATTCCTAAAGATAATTTTGTGCAAACTGATTCATATGTTGGATTGTCTAACAATGATATGGAATTGTGCGTAAAGATATTGGGAAAAGAAATTTAAAAGTTATTATTTTTATGTCTTACAATCAAAACTTGGTTACCAATTTGTGTCAGTAGCCAAGTTTTTTGTAATATATTCAAATTTTGGTGGGCAATGAGGGGTTCGAACCCACGACTTCCACCTTGTCGAGGTGGCACTCTCCCACTGAGTTAATTGCCCTCAGTGTTTGTATTGTATCACATTATGTCGGTTATGTCAAATATTGCTTGTTTGAAATTTAAGTTGCACTTTACTTTATAATTTACACCTTTCTATATAATTGAAAAATTAAAAAGCTTTGGAATAGTCAAAGGCTTTTTTGTTGCTACAATGATTGCAATTTACCTATCATCACATATCTTCACACAAAAAGAGTACAAAAGTAGTTGACAAAACTATCTGCGAAAAACATCTTAGAAATAAATATAAAAGCTCGTAGTAAGGGGGGACGAGTGGGATATTGAAGAGATGTGTAAAAGCTAGCCAATGGTACATATACAAGTGAAGACAATAGAATAAACAAGCAATAAGATATAGTATATATACAGTAGGCAAAGCACAAATTGCAGAACAGTTCTATCTTACAAAATCTCTAAATGTGATAGATAATAAGGAGAACACACAATGTATATATGAAAATGCTAATGTGTTGGGTGAGACTTTGCACAAATCTTATGTGAAAGTACATTATCAAGCATGTTGGATACCATGGTTTGGAGATAGTTGGGGAGCTAGTATTAATGTTTATGAATAATATGTGGTATAAAATATGTTGCAACTAATATTAATTTCAGTAATTAGTATTATTGATTTACTCTTTTTGATTACTATTTTTATTAAGCTTGGGAAAAAACGAGAAGTGTAAGTATTCATACTAGATTTGTAGATTATAAGTATTTGTTTGTTTGCGGATTTTGTGTTGATATATTATTGGCTTTAGTGTCTATAATAATTGCAATTAGTTGCAATATTGAGTTTGACTGGTTTATTGGTATAGCTATTTTGTTGCCAATTCCAAATTTATTAATTTATGCAATTAGTGTTCATATGCCTATTGTGAGACCATTTTTTAAATATTTTCCCAAATTTAAATGGTTTTCAAAATCTCATGGATATTATAATAATGAGCATCTATTAAACCCTAAATTATGTTTTAAAATTGCAATACTGGATTATATTTTAATTTATTTTTATCTATATATTCTTGTTGGTAGCTTTTTACCTATATTGCTATTGTATTGTGGGATTGATGTCAATGGTATTATGTTAAGATAGTGGTTTTTTAGAAAAATTTATAGTTGTGTTGTTGACAACAAAGTGTATATATTTGTTGATTTATATAGTCACTAATTTTATAAAACAAAACAAGCAACCTAATTTGTTGATAGGTTGCTTGTTTAATTACATTGTCTGTTGAATGTCAAAGAATTTTTGTTTTTGCTCTTCTACTTTTTGCTCTTCGGCATTTTCTATTGGATAAAGTCCTTGTTTGTTCATCCATTCAAAAATTGTAAATTGGTCATCAGCACAAGTCTCAAATTGCTTGCTAAGTAGATTGCGTAGTTTTGGGCAACTTGCTTCTTTGATTCCACTACAATATAAGTCCATAAGGGCTTTTTGAGATTGTATAACATCTACTGTTATGCTTTCTTGTGAAAGTTGAGGTTTTTTTGCCATTGTTATTTCTCCTTAATAAAATTGATAATACCAAAAGAATTGTTTGATTTTTTGATACTATACATTTGATACTATACAGTAGATTAATAGCTATCAAACTATTGATGGCTATCCAAATAATCTAGCAATCCATCATAACGATTGCGGTGACATTCTGCCATATGATCTAGTGTAGCTTGCAAATCAGGATCTTGCACTTGACTTGAATATGCTATACATTTTTTGTATTGCAAGTTTTCTGCTATCAAAAGTTCGGTGATTGCACTTAGGTTTTTGGTTGCTATGTTTGGTTTTGACATATCAATAAGCTCCTTATGTGGTAGTATGTGTTTTTATAAAAAAATTTATTCCAACAATATAGTTGTGTTTGTCACAAATTTAGGTGCTTTTTTGTCGTTTGCATTTTTTGATAAAAAGTGATACAATACAAACATGTTTAGGATAGGTAATGTTGAGATTGCCAATCACTGTTTGCTAGCTCCTATGGCGGGATATGGTGATAAGGCATTTAGACAAATGTGTCGTGAAGGTGGTGCGGGCTTGTCTTGTACCGAAATGATAAGTTGTAAGGGACTTAATTATAAAAATCAACAGACTATTGAAATGTTGAGTGTATCAAATTTGGAAAAGCCTTGTGCCGTGCAGTTGTTTGGCAAAGATCCAAATGATTTTGAGCGAGCTGTTCAAGATGAGAGATTGTCGGGATTTGATATTATTGATATCAACATGGGTTGCCCAGTCAACAAAGTCATAAAACATGGTGAGGGGAGCGGGCTTATGGAGACGCCTGAACTTGCATCTTTGATAGTCAGTGCATGTGTCAAAGCTAGCAATGGTAGACCTATCACAGTCAAACATAGGCTTGGAGTTGAGTGTGGCAACAATATCAGCGTAGATTTTGCCAAAAGATTGCAAGATGCAGGAGCTAGTGCGGTGTCTATACATGGTAGGTATCAGCAACAACATTATAGAGGTGAGAGTGATTGGCAAGCTATAGGTGTAGTTGCAGACAATGTACAAATACCCGTTGTAGGTAGTGGTGATATTGTAGATAGACAGAGATATGAAAAAGTACTCAACAATTATCCAGTGGCAGCAGTTATGGTAGCAAGAGCTTCTATTGGCAATCCTACTGTGTTTGCCGAAATGTTAGGATTGCAGAGCAACTTGTCTCCACATGCCACAATGGAGCAGTGTCGTAGACATTTGGATTTGCATATGCAATACAACAAAAATCCCAATGCACTTGCAATTTTTAAAAAGCATTTTGCAAGTTATATCAATACTATCAAGGTTAAGTTGATTGGAACTGATTGCAAATTTACAGCAAGTTATTTTAGTCAGCTTAAAGTGAAAGCACACAATGTATCCAACTTGAATGAGGCTTATGATATTATTGACAATATAGTTTGTGATTTGGGGTAGATTAGTTGATGATATTGTTGAAATAACTGATAGGCTAGAGATATTGTTTTTTAAATTTCAACATGCAATTGCTTGATATGTAGTCAATATTGTTTAATAATGATAGTATCATTATTGTTTTTATACAAAACTTTTAAAAAAGGATTTTTTATATGAGTAATACAAACAAAGAATTTAAGGCAGAGAGCAAGAGACTATTGGACTTGATGATAAATAGTGTCTATACCAACAAAGAAATATTTTTGCGTGAGTTGATTTCTAACAGTAGTGATGCTTTGGACAAGTTGCATTTTGTGGGATTGACTGACAAAAGTATAAATGTAGACAAGGATAGTATGCGTATAATGCTTGTAGCCAACAGCGATACTAGGGTTTTGACTGTGGCAGACAATGGTATTGGCATGTCTCTACAAGAATTGGATAGCAATTTGGGTACTATTGCCAAGTCAGGTAGCCACGCATTCAAACAAAACGAAGATGTCAAAAAAGCTTCGGGACAGGTTGATATTATTGGACAGTTTGGTGTTGGATTTTATAGTGCATTTATGGTGGCAGATAGAGTGCAGGTTTTGTCACTTGTGCATGGTGCGGGTATGGCACATGTTTGGGAGAGTAGCGGATTAGATGGTTATAGTATAAGAGAGATGAGTTTGTCTGATTTTGAGACTGAGTGTCGTGAGTTGAGTTTGCAGGGCAATAGTGGGACTATAGTCAAGTTGTATTTAAAGCAAGATGACAAGGATAGTGATTTTAAATATAGTAGCTTGTTAGATGAGTATACTTTGACAGGAATTGTAAAAAAGTACAGTGACTATATACGGTATCCAATAATAACGCCTACAACACTGCAAGAAGATGATGGTGTAGAAAAAAAAGAGTTGAAAACTATCAACAGTCAAATTCCACTTTGGAAAAAGCCAAAGTCTCAAGTTAGCAAAGAACAATACGAGTCATTTTATTCGGAAAAATTTTTTGACTATAGTCCGCCACTCAAGTACATTGTAGCCAAAATAGAAGGGACAGTAGAGTTTGATACACTGTTGTTTGTGCCTAGTGTTGCCCCTTATGACTACTTTGCCAAGGATTTTAGCAAGGGGCTACAATTGTATGCATCAGGTGTCTTGATACAAGACAAATGCAGTGAGTTGTTGCCTGATTATTTTGGTTTTGTGCGTGGGGTAGTAGATAGCAATGATATTTCTCTAAACATATCTAGAGAGCTATTGCAACAAGACCAACAGCTAAAAAAGATTTCTAATGCATTAGAAAAGAGAATAAGGACAGAACTAATTAAGCTCAAAAATGACGATAGAGAGAGTTATAACAAGTTTTTTGAAGTATTTGGTGTTACACTCAAATTTGGAGCTTATGATGGTTTTGGTGCAAACAAGGACAAGTTGATTGATTTGTTGTTGTTTTATAGTAGTACTCAAAAATCACTAGTAGACTTTAAAGAGTATGTATCTAGAATGCCAGAGAATCAAAAACATATATACTATGCAACAGGAGATAGTTATGCAAAACTAGATAGGTTGCCTAGTACTGAAAGAGTGCGAGATGCAGGTTTTGAGATATTGTACTTGCGTGAAAATATAGATGAGTTTTGTATCAAAATTATAGGAGAATTTGATGGCAAAAAATTGGTATCAGTGTCTTCTCCTGATTTGGATTTGCCACAAAAAGAAGATGACAAGATTGAAGATACCGAAGAAGATAAACAAAAAAATGCCACACTTTTGCAAGATTTGGCTACGGGGTTGAAAGATAAAGTGACAGAAGTCAAATTGTCTAATAGATTGAAGACGCATGCTTGTTGCTTGACTAGCAAGGGTGAAATATCTATAGAAATGGAGAAAGTTTTTGCGGCTATGCCTGACAAGTCAAGGGGAGATATTAAAGCACAAAAGGTTTTGGAAATCAATCCCAATCATAGAGTTTTTGCAAGACTAACCAAGTTGCATGATGACAAGTCAACTGATTTTGGCAAGGTTGCAAGAGTACTGTACACTACAGCACGCATAATAGAGGGATTGAGTGTAGAAGATAGTGTTGGGTATAGTGAGGACTTGTTGGATTTGATTTGATATTTTGTAGTTGTGTGTACAGTCAAGATGACAATAATTGTAAAATATATTTAAAAAAATGACATAGGGACAGCTATCGCAACGGCTGTCACTATGTCATTTTTTATGCAAAATTTGATATCAATATAAAGGATAAAAATTCATGTTCCTAATAATTGTAAACAACACTATAGCAATTACAATTGCTATACAGTGAGAACCTTTGACTTGTATAAATTTATTGTAGCGTATTACGGTATAAACATTGTAGCAAAATGCAATGGCAAGATAAATTGATATTATCAAAAATAATAAGTGATAATTGGCAGTTGTAGCAAAGTCAAGTTTGATTAGTGCTTTTGCGGCACGAGTTGCTCCACACCCAGGACAGTGTATTCCTGTAACTGTGCGTATTGGGCAAGTGCCAAATGCTATTGGATTGTCAAAACCTATGTAAATTGCAACTATCAACATCAACACCACTACGATTGCTATTAATACTAGTTTTTTAGTTTTTGTATTTAACAGATTAGACATATTTATATTATATTCTATTTTTAAAAATTTGTCAAGGTTCGTTTGGTTGCAATTATAATGTGGTAGGAAGTGACAAGAAGAAACAGAAAGTGACAATAAGTAATAAAAAGGTAGAAAGAAAGGGAATAAAAGACAAAATAAGTTGGCGGAAAATGTTGATTTTAGATGATAAAAGTGCTATTATATTTTAAATATTTA
>Ga0209424_1000007_pt1 | contig 91579 bp, 77 predicted proteins | sample TergutNc150M_FD_187288 | JGI IMG/M metagenome (GOLD analysis project Ga0209424, IMG submission 187288) | Nasutitermes corniger midgut segment microbial community from laboratory colony in Florida, USA - Nc150M (SPAdes) (version 2) | ecosystem: Host-associated > Arthropoda: Insects > Digestive... | reverse complement strand
TTACACGCAAACAATAACTCACTATATCCCAAATACTCAAGTCAATTCTATATTCAATTCTATATTGCAAAACATATTGCAACACCAATAATCCCAACTAGAATATCCAATTGCCTAATATAGAATTTGTACGGTGCTATATAATAATGTTATGAATAGAATTAAAAGTATTGTTAGAATGGAAGAAAGAGAAAAGGAATAGAGTAAGGTCAACCATGAGTATAGAGCGAGAAACAACACAAGTACGGCGTCTAAATCTAGCGAACCAATGTCTTTGTCTACCGTTATTATTTTCAATTCCCCAAGTTTGTGTTTTTGTTTGTAGCAATTGTTGTGGGTTAATTAACTCTGCATAGCTATCCCAAGTATCTGTATAGTAGATTTTTACATTAAGTTGTTTTAATCTATTATACAATCTTTCAAAAGTTGTGGTATCTCTTTTACCAAGCTCCCAGTCAATAAGTTGTTTAGTTGTCCCGCTATACGCTTTCCATATCCACAACTTCCGTTTTTTTACCAATATAATGCCACATCTTATCTAATTCCAATACAAGTTCTCCCTTTGGTACTGGCTTATGATAATGTTCTTTTGCAAACTCTCTTACCCACAACAATATAGTTGGATTTGTATATCCCAACAATACTCCTATCGTCCTAAAACTTAGTCACGAACAGTACAATATTACCGCTATACGCTTTATCATATCATCTGCTCTGCCCTTCTACTTGTATATTGATATCCACATCCCTTGCATCTATAACATTGTTTCCCTAACCTATACCCATACTTTATTACTTCGCTCTTCTTGCATCCTACACATTCTTTTCCCATTTCTCTACTATTCCATTCCTTACAATTTTTGACAATTATTTTATTGCACCATCTCTTTTATATATACCCAACACTTGACAAAGACCACTAAAATATACAATAGGTAGTTTTTGATATAATATTGTACAAGCATATAAAACAAGCTTGTACAATATTATAATATATGCGACATCTTCTAAAATCTGTTATTACGGTATCATCTTTTGCAATATTGTCTAGATTGCTTTCATTTTATTTTAAAACATTTTTAGCTAATTATATTGGAGTTGCCAATCTTGGAATTTATCAAGTTGCAACATCTATATTTTTTGTTTTGGTATCTGTCACTTGCACAGGTTTGCCTTTAGCTATATCAAAACAAACTGCACAGTACCATGCACAATTGGATAAGCAACAAGCTTTGTTGCAAGAAAGCAAGTCTGTAAGTGCATGCATTGCTATAAGTGTATTATTTAGTCTAGCTATGTTTGGTGTGTTTGGATTGTTTGGAGGCTATTTACGCCCATTATTTGGTGATGCCGAAGCTTTCAATGTGTTTTTGATGGTGTTGCCTGCACTTATAGCTCTTGGCTTTTCTAGTCCTATTCGTAGTGCTTTGTGGGGAAGAAAACTTTATACTACTACTAGCATTTTAGAGATTGTAGAACAAACTCTAAGAATTGGTTTTTGTATACTATTTGTCTTACTATTAGATCAAAACAAATTGTATATCACAGCATGGACTTTTTCGCTTGCTACAATACTAACAGCTATTATATGTATAATATTTTATTACAAAAAAGGTGGAAAAATTGCAAATCCAAAACATCACTTCAAGCCATTGCTAATGACAGGTATACCAATAACAGCAACTAGAATATCCAATAGCATAGTATTTATGTTGATATCTCTAGCTATACCATTCTTTTTTACAATACAAGGTATGGAAACACAAGAAGCTATGGCTATGCTTGGAGCTAGCGTAGGGTTAGCACTGCCATTGTTGTTTGTACCCAATACAATTGTAGGTTCATTAGCATATATAATGATACCAACACTAAGTCAACTCAACATAAAAAGCAAAGAATTGTCACTACAAATCAACAGTGCTATTAAGGTTAGTGCATTGATTGCATGTTCATTTGTTGCGGCTTTTTATGTTATAGGGCATGAAGCTGGTCTATTTTTATTTAACAACAATTCCACTTCGGGTGAATTTTTGCAATACAGTGCATGGATACTCATACCAATTGCTCTAGAAAGCATAACATCTAGCATGCTAAATGCTTTAGAATTAGAAACTAGAGGCTTTGTAAACTATCTAATTGGAAGTGCAGTAATGTTTGGAATAATGTTTAGTTTTATCAATGGATTTAGTTTGCAAGTATTTAGTATAGCTTTGGGGGTTTCGTTGACATTGTCTACTATTCTAGATATTGTAGCAATCCAAAGAAAAACAAAAATTAAACTCACATTTATTGCACCATTTATAATATGCTTACTTTTGATTATTCCAACTTTAGCATTTACACAAAATATATACTCAATGTTAGAAAAATTGCAGTCAGGTGGTATTTGGACATTTTTACGCTTAGCTGCAACTGGTGCTATTAGTGTAGCATTTTTTGTTGGACTAATAATGATATTAGATCTACTGGGAATAAGTGCAGTAATAAGCGACAAAAGGTCTATAAAAAAGCTTGCAAAAAAACAAAAAATAATGTAATCTATACTCACTGAAATTATAAAAATAATTAGTTGCAAATTTATATTATAGATATATACTTGTTTGAACATTTATACAGTTTAAAGCTAATACAAGCTCACAAATAATTGACACTACAATTATATGCAAGAAAAAGACACTACAAATAAATTAATATTATTGTTTATATTTGACAAGTTAGACATGCCTGTGACAGATACTACACTCATTGACCTTGTCACTAGTAGCAATGAGTGGTTGTCGTTTTTGGATTTTCAAATTTCTTTGAGTGACCTTGTAGAAAGCAATTTTTTGTACCGCTCAGTACAAGATACAAGCGTATATTATTCCATAACTCCCAATGGTAGAATGTGCGTATCACATTTCTACAACAAAATACCTAGTAGCTTGCAAGTAGAGATATCCGAATATATCAAGCAAAATAGAATGGCTCTAAGACGCAATCAAGAATACTATAGGCATTACTCCAAAAATCCAGATGGAACTTTTACTGTAATACTCAAGATAGTAGATCCCGTGCAAACAACACTAGAAATCAAAATCAATGCTCCAACAGATGTTTCCGCCAAACTAGCTTACAGTCGTTGGACAGAAAAAGCAGCAAGAACATATTTTTGGTTGCATGAGCAATTGTTGGATGAAGACACATAATATCATCTAATTTGCAATATCTATTACAATTTATCAATATACAACAAAGTATATGCATCAAAAGCTATACTCTTACATAATTCAATACACTAAAATTCATTATATTTTTTATTATTCCCTTTAGCTTTTTCAATAGGGTATTTTATAGCATTTTTTTTGAGCTTATTATTGAGAACAGTAGTCAAATCTATATTGTATGTTGTAGCAAAATCAAGTATTCCAACCAAAACATCTGCTAACTCATCTTTTATGTGTTCCAACTTTACTGGATTGTTTAGCAATTCAGCTTGATTGCTTTCTGGTTGCCACAAAAATATTTCTAACAACTCATTTGCTTCTACAGAAATATCCATAGCAATATCCTTTGCAGTATGAAAAACATGCCAATCTCGTTCCATCACAAAGTCGTATACAGACTTAGCTAATTGTGATATTGTAGTAGTATTATCATTCATAAAATCTCCTAATATTAAATTGAGTATATATTTATTTCAACAGCTTGTCAACAACAACTCTAATTGGTACAGCTTTTAATTTGCAAATATAGTCAAAACCCTTTACCACACAAAACAAAAAACAGCCTTTAACGACTGTTTTTTATAGCTTATATCAAAATTAATTATAAAAAATTTTTTATTTTTTATAATTAGCTATTATTGCAATATATTCTTAACTAGATATCTATGCAATATTATTGCTTATATATTTATAGCAAATAAATATATGCAATCCCGACTAACTATTTTTTTGAATAGACTACGCTACCTAAAATAGTACAAACTGCAGTAGCACCATCACTGCAAGAAATAACTATTTGCTTAATACTGTCAGCTCTCACATCGCCAATTGCAAATATGCCATCTTTGTTAGTACGCATTTTGTTGTCAGTAATAATTGCACCTGATTTGTCTGTATCTACTTGACCAAATACAAGATGACTATTAGGCATCGTACCCAAAGCTACAAACAAAGATTGTATGTCACTTTTATATTCTTTGCCATTGTTGTCTACTGCCAAAAAACTATTTACAACATCTCTCATTCCTTTTTTGGTAGTACCAACACTTGTTACTCTTGCATTATATATTATTTTGACTTTAGGAGAATTTTGCAAAAGTTTGATTTGGTCAGGCAACCCTCTCATTTTGTCTATAGGAACAATTATTGTTAGCTCACTCACTATTGGCTCTAAGTATATTGCATCTGTAGTAGTATGCACTGTACCACCCACAATTGCTACTGGCATATCTTTAAAAAATGCTCCATCACAAGTGGCACAATAAGAAATTCCACTACCTGTAAGTTCGTCCTCTCTGCCAATTCCAAGTTTTTTGCTACCCGCACCAGTTGCTACAATTATAAAATTTGCAGTCAGTACTGTACCATCATCCAACTCTATAGTCTTTTTATCACAGTCAAGTTTAGAGACAGTGGCATACTCTATCTTTGCCCCACTAGCCAATGCTTGCTCTTCCATCTTAAGAGCTAAGTCCATACCTGTAGAAGTAATAAATCCTGGGAAATTGTCAACTCTCTCAGTACTTGCCATCACACCACCTAGTATAGAATTTTCAATAACTAATACTTTCTTAGATGCTCTTGCGGCATATATAGCAGCAGTTAGTCCGCCAGGACCTCCACCGATTATTATAATATCATAATGATTGTTCATTCCATTATTATAGCACTAAAATAAAAAACAGTCAATCTACTTTAACTATGAGTAAATTGACTGTTAAAATTCTCTATATTCAATTATAAAAATATCTTTGCAACTAGTATTTATTTGGACAAGAAATTTAAATATAATAATAACCACTATTATTAAAAACTGTCAAAATTACAATCATTAATGCCAACAAAAATCCAACAATAGAACATATAAGACCCGCTATTGCCATTCCCTTAGTATTTTTATTTTTAACTCCTGATGTCAACACAATTATAGAAAAAATCATTGCAATTATCGCTACAACCATTGCCCCTATTGTAGTCAAAAAGCATAGTGATGAAATGATACCCATTACCATTCCCGCAATTGCCATTCCACGCCCTCTACTATTTTCGTATGCATTTTGAGACTGTGCAAATAACGATGTATTTTGATTACTTGACGGAGTTTGAATTGGAGAATCACTTTTCATTCTCATTCCACACTTGGTGCAATAAGTTTGTCGTTCGTCGTTGGATTGTCCACATTTGGTGCAATATATTAGCTTTGGCGATTGAGATGCTACTACGCCTTTAAGTTTTGTACCACAGCTTGTACAATATACCGAACCAACAGAATTGCTAGTGTTGCATTCTTGACAAGATACATTGTGTATATCTTTTTCAACAATTGAAGCAATAGAAGAAGTTTGTTTTGTATCGTCAATCTCTCTATTTTCATTAAGTTGAACAGCTTGGATATCTTCAAATACTGTATCCACAACTACATCTTTATTATCTTTAGACAACCTACTTCCACATTTAGTGCAATATATATTGTCATCTTGATTAAATAAACCACAATTATTACAAACCATTATCTTTCTCCAATATTATGTATATTTCCCTACAAACAAATTATACCATTATTTTTCCAATTTGTAAACAAATCTACAAGTATATTTTGGGGATATAAATTCATTTTATATATTTTGTCAATTATAAAGTAAAAGCAACAAAAAATCATTCAAAAATTTTTGATAATATCCACAATACAAAGATACCTTACAATTTATATTTGCAAGATATCCTTATTGTGTCAATTTAATTTCATACCAAAATCATTCAAGCAATCTTGCAAAGATTTGTGATGAGATGAGTTGCCTATATTCGTAGTTACTATTGCATTGTTGTGTGACAACTCTATATTATTTGTACTTGCATTCTTAGCAGAACTAGAGCCTATAAAAAATCCAGATACAAAAGCACCAACCAATCCAAAAACAGCCATTATACCTACCAAAATCATATATAATGACGAACCCTCACTTTCGTTAGAGGACATGTCTCTATAGTTATTGTGTCTATTATTGTTGTGATTATTAGAGTTGTTAAAACTATTAGGGTTTATTGGCATGCGTCCACCAAAACCCATGTTGTTGTGAGACATTGGAGTATGACTGCTTGGTAACATTGGGGCATGATTGCTTGGCATCATTGGATTATTGTGAGAAACTGGAGCATGATTGTTTGGTATCATTGGGTTGTTGTTGCGTATTCCATTCCCCATATTTGGCAATCCTATAGGCATACCAGGATGGATAGGAGGCGTAGGGGTAGGAGGAATCACACCATACCCAGATTGTTGTCCATAACTAGCAGGACCTGCACCTCCCATACGCAAATCCACAGGAGTATTATTGGATGATTGTTGTTCGTCAAATCCACCCCCTTGCCCTATCCCATAATCATGGTATCCTCCAATGTTTTGAGATGATGGAGATATGGGAACACCAAATCCATTTCTATTGTCAAAATTACTCATCATACCATCCCCTAAACAATTGCATAAATACTCTTTAATACATTACTATAGGTTAAATTCAATCCAATATAAATATATACACATTACGATATTTATTAACATATATACATCTAATATTATAGTCTATTATTACAAAAATGTAAATTGATAATAGCAAATAACCATTGTCAATAATTGGTAACATAAAGTTGCAATTAAACAACTAACTACAAATTGAAATTATGCAAAATAATGGTATACAATTATTGATATTAGTTTGTGCAAATATACTATTAATTAACATATGTCAAGTATTCACAACTCACATACAATACAATTAAATTATATATTTCAATACCAAAAAACTCATAAAATTATTAGGCGTACAACAGTAGAACAACTAGTATATAATATTTCTAAACTATTGTTTGCACTACCTTGTTATCTACATAATAACGCTTATTTGAGATAGAGTAGTATATCACCAATTCTAATACAGTAAATAATAAAATACTCAACGGGATTGTCAATATTAAACCAAAACCAAAAGTAACCATACCAACACTAAAATTGAGCAACACAACAATTATACTTGCTACAAGGCACAAAAAATACATTTTGATAAAATGATTCAAAATCTGTTTTCTAGATTTTTCAAATGATAATTGTGGTTTTTTTCCATCTACTACAACATGTCCCAACCAACAGCACACAAACATTTGCCTAAAAGCCAACAACAAAAAGAACACTATTACAAATACTACAGGAGCAAAGTACAATATATCCAACAATCTAAACAGCCACAACAACAAAACAAAAATACCTATCATAAAAAAATCAAAAAACAAACTATATGCAAGCCTTATCAATGTATATTTTATGGACAATCTTATATTAGCAATAAAAGATGAAAAAAAGCCAACATTAGCATTTGCACTTAATTTGTGATTTATACACTCTGCCAATGGTATTTGGTACAACCCCAAAAAAAACCTATATACCACAATTACTGTCAGTATCATAAAAATCAAACCATCTCTAAATGAAGTCCCATCTACAGCAAACAAATCAATAAACTTAATCCAAAAATTATTTCTATTATTAAATATGGTATCTACAATTTGTACATTAGTTGAGGTATATTCAAATAATGTATAATTTGCAAATTCATATTTGATGTGCAAAAGATAGGGCAACCCAATTGCTACCAATACCAAGCACACAAAACTAAAATAAACAATTAGTGACAAAAATAAACCCCTTTTGTTGCCACAAACTTTAATTGTGTTGTTAAATATCATAAAACAAATATATATTTATAAAAATTAAATCAATTTATTTCTACACATTCTTTTGTACACAATAATAGCAATTCAAAAACACATGACAACTTATCATGTTTTAAGAACTTTGTCATTTCGTTCTACTTTTGTCAAATCAAAATAAGACAACATACTGTATGATTGAATATACATTATCCAAAACAAATAAATAATAATATTTGAAAATACAATGATAGATACTGATGAAGTCAACATAGATATAGTTATACAAACTATCATTGTAAAAATTAATGGAAATACTAATCCACTATAAAGTTGCATAAAATTGTCTTGAATGAGACGCAAACAATATACAACCATATCCACAAACTTGTATCCACTCATAATTATCCCTGGTATCCACAACAACATTGACAAAAACAATGCTATTATTAAAAACACCAAAGATACTGACATAATGGCAATTATTATATTTGATATAACAATAGATTGTGGATCAAAAAACATCTCATGTACAAAATAAGACAAACTAGCTACCAAAATTTTGAGCAACAGCACAACTATACCTAAGACAAACACAGTTACAAACACAGGTATTGCAGTATAATTAACACCAAACAATGGATTGGCTAGAGAGAGTTTTCCTATTTTGAGATGTTGCTCCATAACATTAAAGAACATACTACTACAAAACAATACGCTCAACAAAGCTACAATAAATGGATATGCTTGTACGAAAGCCTTGGCATTTAGCACTAAAGCCAACATATCACCAAAATTATCTATCTTATAATCACTATATTTTACCCAAAATAATGCAGTATTAAAAGGCTTAGTATACACTCCAAGCACTATAGCTGGTATCAATGAAAGTATAGCATATATAAAAAAATTATCTTTGAGATATGCCAAACTCAACTTAGTATACTTCATCTCAATACAACTCCCCAATACTAATTATACAATAAATTATAAATTTTGTCAAATAATTTAGCTAAAAATGTCTAAAGTATGAACTATAGTTGAATAGTTTTGGTTGATACCAAATCACAAAAAGCCTTATCATGTTCTACAAATACAATGGTGGGACTACAATTGACTATAAACTGTTCTATTTGCATGCGAGAAATAATATCTAAATAGTTGAGAGGTTCATCCCATATATAGAGATTTGCTGGAGTACACAAACTTTTTGCCAAACCTATTTTCTTTTTTTGTCCTAATGACATATCTTGAATATTTGCATCAAAGTGAGACTTGTTTATTCCAAATTTTGCTAATATTGTAAAGAATATTGTCAAGTCAAGGTTGTAATGTTGGATTAACTGTGCAATACTCCCCTTTAGCATATGCATATTTTGAGATAAATAAGACACTTTAAGTTGATTAGCTCTATTAATTTGTCCCACTATTTCAAATTGTATATTTTCTATATCATTTGCAATAACCTTAAGCAAACTACTTTTGCCTACACCATTTTTTCCTACAATACATATGCGTTCACCTTGATTGATTTCTATATTAAAATTGCTCAAAATTTCTCTACTTTGATACTTTATTGCAATATTTTTTAATTGCAATAATATTGGACTATAAGAAACTAAACACTCAATATTTATATCATCAAATCTCTCAATATTGTTGAGCAAAGACTGCTTTTTTGCAATTGCACTTTGCATTCGTTTTTCAATAATTTTGGCAGTTTTCATCTGTCTTGCAGCTTTTGCACCCATAAAACCCCTATCAGCTGCACCCTTTTTGGCTTTTTCTGCTTTTAGCGACCAGTCGGATTTTTGTTTAGAAGCATCTTGCAATCTATCAATATCTTTCTCTAGTTTTTGGTTTTGAGATAACATGTGATTGTCAAGAAGTTGTCTATTGTATTGCCAACTACTAAAATTTCCTGATTGAAAATCTATATCCATTTTGTTTATAGACAATATATGGTCTACACAATTATCCAAAAAATCACGGTCATGAGATACTAAAATAAATCCTAACTTTGAATTAAGATACTCTGCAACTAGTTGTCTACTTTCAAAATCCAAACTATCAGTAGGCTCATCTATCAACAAAAACTTGTTCTCTTGCAAAAACAAAACAACAAGTCCCAGCTTGGTAGTTTCTCCACCACTCAATGTACTGTATTTCCTATAAAGACAATCCAAATCCAATCCAATTAGGTTGCACTCTCTATATATTTGCCAATCAGATACATTTGGCAATAGACTTATTATTAAATCAAAAGCTAAAATATGAGTGTTTTTAACAAGTATAGGAAAAGATGAAAACTGCAAACTAGATACAATTTTACCACTATAAGACAACTCACCTTGCAAAAGCTTTAATAAAGTTGTCTTACCACGACCATTGCGTCCAATCAAACCTATCTTAAATCTACTATCAAATGACCAATTTAGATTTTCAAATATTGTATTTGCCCCATAACCAAAACTTAGATTTTGTATTACTATTAGTGACATACTTTTATATATCCAAATCTACTACCAACTTAGCATTGTCTTCTATAAACTTGCGTCTAAGTTCTGGCAACTCTCCCATCAATACACTAAATATACTATCTGCCTCAAAGGCATCATCCATATTAACATGCAACAAAGTCCTGCTAGCAGGGTTCATAGTTGTACCCCAAAGTTGTTCAGCATTCATTTCGCCCAAACCTTTGTAGCGTTGAATGTCTACACCCTTTCTACCCATTTGATCCAACTTTTGTTCTAGCTCCTTATCATTATAACAATACTCTACTGTCTTACCTCTTGCAACCTTATAAAGTGGAGGTTGTGCAATATAAACATGTCCCTTTTCTACCAATGGACGCATGTATCTAAAAAAGAAAGTAAGCAATAATATGCGTATGTGACTACCGTCTACATCGGCATCTGTCATTATAATTATTTTGTTGTACCTAAGCTTGTTTGCATCAAAGTCTTCACCTATTCCACAACCAAATGCCGTTATCATTGCCTTGATTTCTGCATTTTCTAGTACTTTGCCCAATCTAGATTTTTCTACATTTAAGATTTTACCTCTCAATGGCAATATAGCTTGAAAACGCCTATCTCTACCCTGCTTTGCCGTACCACCCGCACTATCACCCTCAACAATATATACTTCTGTATCTGTTGGATCTCTATCTGTACAATCAGACAACTTGCCTGGCAAAGTAGTAGATTCTAGAGCTCCTTTGCGACGAGTTAGTTCTCTTGCTGACTTAGCGGCTTCTCTTGCTCTTTGTGCAGTCAATCCTTTCAAAACCAATTCTTTTGCATCTTTTGGATTTTCTTCTAAATAAGTCCCCAACCCCTCTATTACAGACTTTTCAACTGCCGAACGCATCTCTGTGTTGCCCAATTTGGTTTTAGTCTGTCCCTCAAAGAGAGGATCAGTTAGCTTTACAGAGACAACTGCCGTCAAACCCTCTCGCACATCATCACCCGAAAGTTTTTCGCTATCCTTGAGTATACTCTGTTTTTGGGCATACTCATTGATGACTTTAGTCAATGCATTTTTTAACCCTGTAAGATGAGTCCCCCCCTCTTCGGTGTTGATATTATTAGCATAACTATACACTATTTCGCTATATCCATCGTTGTACTGCAATGCTATCTCTACATCTCCCTCTTTGTACTTTTTGTGTACATAGATAGGTTTTTCAAACATTGCAGTCTTGGTACGATTGAGATATTCTACAAAGTCCATTATACCATTTTCAAAAACAAATGTTTCTTGTCTCTCTCTATTGGGTCTCATGTCTTGCAAAATTACAGTCAATCCCTTGTTGAGGTACGCTACTTCTCTCAATCTACTACGGATAGTATCATAACTAAACTCAACAGTTTCAAAAATATCTCCATCAGGATAAAATGTGATTTTGGTCCCCGACCTATTGCATCTACCAACTTCACTAAGAACACGCATTGGAATACCACGGTTGTATTTTTGTTTGTATAATTTTCCGTCTTGGCATACTTCTACTTCTAGCCATTCACTGAGTGCATTAACTACACTCAACCCCACACCATGCAAACCACCTGACACCTTGTAGCCCCCATCACCAAACTTGCCACCTGCATGCAACTTGGTAAGAACAACTTCTACTGTAGAAATTTTTTCCTTAGCGTGCAACCCTACTGGTATCCCTCTCCCATTGTCCGTTACAGATACTGCCCCCTCTTTGGTTATGGTTATTTCTACAGTATCACAATGCCCCGCCAACGCTTCGTCTACAGAGTTATCTACAAGTTCTACAATCAAGTGATGCAATCCTCTCTCGTCTGTACTACCAATATACATGCCTGGTCGTTTGCGTACAGGGTCTAATCCCTCCAATACAGTTATACTTGACTGGTCGTATTTCTTGGTGACTTTGTCTGCCATATTATCTCCCCAAATTTTGTAATAAATTGCCAATTAAATTAACAATATTATATCACAAATTAGATAATTTTGCAATCTAATTTAAAGTTGTCATATAGTTTTATGTTGTACAATTTTAATTACAATACCACTGACAACAAATTGTTGTCAGTGGTATTGTATCAACTAATACATTGATATTATATTATTAGCAACTTTCATTAATATGCAATTACGCAAGCATTTTCCAACAACTAAATTTACCAATCCCTATCAATCCATATTTGATTGCCATCTCTTTCATTTTCTTCAAAGTGTATATTGATTTTGCCAGGAACATAAACAAATTTAGCAGCAGGAAAAGGATGATAGCCAATACAGTCAAATATTATAATTTTGTTTTGATAATCTATTTCAAAGTTATCTCTACCTGTATTTGTATAAAACTCTACAAATTTATTCCAACTAAGTGCTATATTGGCACGATAATCTGAGTATACAACTTGTTGTATTGCATACGATGGAGCTAAAAAAATCATTGAATCATGGTCACATTCAACATTAGAAAAATAAGTAGATTCTTGACTAGCTTCTATGAAATAATTGTATACATTACTAGAATCAGGATATATCTCAAAATAATACTTAAACTCATATTGTTGCACCTGAAGTACAATAGTTCTCACAACATCATGATATCCTGTTTTCACACACTCAACTATTTTTGCAGACATGTTTGAAACTTCATCAAACTTTTCCACCATACTCTCCATTGTTTCTTCTGAATTAATAAATCTAACCCTATCTGTAACTGTTGTTATTTGCACATCAAATGGAAAATCTTTTGTACTAAGAGTATGCTCTCTATAATAATCTAGCACCGAACCAGAACCCACCCCGTATCTCGGCAAACCAACAATACAAGAAGATAATACAAGCACTATACTCATCAAAACAAAAAATAATGTCACAAAATTGGATAATTTCACTTTAACAAATCTCTTCATAAGTCCTCTCAAAAACCAACTACAAAAGCATTTTCAGTACCCAAATTTAAGAATCCTGCACGAATATCTACTTTATTTGTATCAGGATACCACCCAAAATTTACTTCATATACATTATCAGTATATGATATATGAATACCAAAAATTGTATTATTCCATCTTCTCATACCATGCACAGTAACTGCATGCAAAATCATTCCATCCTTTCCATTTTCTGTAGGATCAGGTCTAGGATTAGCCAACCATCCACCCATTATTACAGGTCTATCTTTAGAAAGAATATCAAATACCGATGTCTCAGGTGGTTTGACCCACATAAAAGCAGATAATGAGTACCCTCTATATTTGCTCCATGTATTCATAGCTTCCTTTACATCAATTCCTATTGAAGGTCCTGGCAACCATCCTTGTATTGTCTCTACAACTTTTATCCCTTTTTCTTTATCATAATTTTTTTCGCCATATCCAGCCCAATCTTCCAGCATTAGATTGCTATATCCCTTTGTATCAGCCCAATAATCACATATGATAGACGCCGCTACATAAGCACAATTTCCACCATTTTTACCATTATTGTAGTTGTAATTTGCATTGTCACCACTAATTCGTGATTGATATCTCAATCGTGCCAACTCTTCTCCACCTCTGACCATACCTTGTCTACCTATTTCTCTTTCAACTTCTTGTGTATAAATTGCTTGTTGAGATATTGTTGCACTAGCTTGTTTGAGCCAACCTATATCCTGAGTTTGAATTTTTTCGTCTAGCACAGTGTGCTTAAACAAAAACTCTCCTTGTTGCATATTCATCTCATAATAATGCGTAGGTCCTAAATACAACAAATTTCCAGTTTTGCCCAAATATGGTGACATCCCATCATGAGTAGCCTCTATCATGTACAAGAACTCATTGTCACATATCAAATATCCATCATTGCCAAACTCTATTACAAAATAATTGTACCCATTAAAATCACTCAACTCCTTGATTGCCGTAATTGCATTAAAATCAAAATTTTCTTTCAAAAGCAACGCTTGAATAGAGTTGGTATCAATACTTGTACTATCTCTTTCTAATACACTGCGTTCTCTATTATCTAAAAAATTTTCTTTGATTGTACTCAACTGCACTTGATTGTCAAAACTAACCATCTCATTTGTTTCAACACTCCAATTTGCAGTCAACATAGTAGTGAGCAACATCACTAATACTAGAGCAAGTACTATTGTCATAGTCAACTTGCTCAAACCTTTTCTTGAATATGATTGCTTTCTCATATCCTTTTACCCCCTAAAATAATAAATTATTTTTTTACTTCTTTCAGGGTACTTACCTAGCCAAATCCTACAAAATATGTCTTACCCAGGATAACATCTCTATGTAAAATTTTTTCTAGTATCATACCATGATACTAGTATCATGTCAAACATTTTCACATATATTTTTTCGTAATTTGTAAGTTTTTTGATAGGCAATTGTAATATAAAAGAAATCATATTAAACATTTAAAATATGATTTCTAAAAATAATTTATAGTATTTTACACACGCAATCAAACCTTATCTTTATTCAAATATATCATTCAATATTATCACAAACACCACTCACCATTGTTCAATATCTCTATAGTATTATCCAAAAAATCTGTACCAATTATACACATATCTGCACTACCTATCAAAAAATCTAGATGTATTTGAGATTGATTTAAACCCAAATTAATCAATTGCTCTTTAGACATTTTCAATCCATCACTAATTGTATCTCTATATGATTGTCCAATAGCAAAATGACAACTTGCATTTTCGTCAATACTTGTATCTTGCCACAATATTCCCAAACAAGATATTGGATTGTTGTGTGGGACAATTGCAACTTCCCCCAAAAATCTAGCATTGTCTATATCAAGCAATTTGGCAAGCTTATCCTTGTTTGTTTTTGCACCAAAATCTACAACTTTCCCTTTATCAAATCTCAACCAACAATCTTGTACTACAAAATCGTATACAACAATATCTTGTGTACTATACACTATCCCTTGAGTACCATGTTTTAATGGAGATACAAATACTTCTTCTGTAGGCAAACATTTTATAAAATAATTATTGTTGTCATCTACACCACAACATGATATCCACTTAGAATCGTAATGTAATTCTACTCTTATTTTAGTCCCATTTGTGCTACAAAAATCTAAATAATGCAATCTAAGGTTGTTAAGTATATTGGATTTGTGTAATAAATTTTTAACATGTTGATGATATTTTTCAATAAAATTTTGAGTATCTACACGACATATAGTCAAATATCTCTCCCACATAAAATCCAAACAATCTTCAGCTATGACTTTATCTCCAAACAATTTTCTTGCCCAATGACTAGTAGGAACACAAACAATACTATAGTTAATTGGAGGACTAATCAACATGCTATTATCATCAAATATAGGAGAATACAACCAAAGAGTTTTATAACCAAGATTTTTCCAATTTAATTGCAATTTATCAATTGATTCATTATTATTTTTTGAAGAGTCAAATATTTCAACATCAATATCAAAATTTGCCACCACATATTTATACAATTCTTCAGCAAAATAATTAGTATTATTATTGCACCACAACAAAAGTAGGTCTCCACTTTTCAAGTTAATACAGTATCTCAATATTATTTTGATATAATTATTTATCTTTTCTTTTAAATCCATAATAACTTTTAAAATACTAAAATAGTACTGATTTGCAAAATAAATACAAATCAGTACAATAGTTCATTCAAATACTACCAACTCATTATGCAAAAGAGCCTGTACTTGCATACTTACAACAAAATGGATTGATTATTTCTTTATTTGCATTTGTTTCCTATATTGCTATTTATATATCAAAAAAATTAGTCAGTCAAATAAAATACAACAAAAATATTAAATATAATTTCAATTCTTTAAATTTGTCAATTGTAAAGTAAAAAGCAACGATTGGTATAAATAAGTTTGTTCTGATTTATTACCCAAAGTGATAAAGAAAATAATTTTTCAATTTCTTAAAAACATTAATCAAAATATTGACTTTTGCAAATACTTGTGATATAATATTATCAATCGGATTTAATGTCATGTTTTTTACCCAAAGCCATTTACATGTGTCTTTTTTAAAAACCCTACATTATACCCTAGTCTTATAAGGAGGACACCCAACAATGGCGTACGAGGATAAACAACTCAAATGCAAAGATTGTGGCAAAGACTTTGTCTTTACTGCTGGTGAGCAAGAATTTTATGCTGAAAAGCAATTCACCAACGAACCACAAAGATGCTCTGATTGCCGTAGGCAAAAAAAGCAAATGCGCAACAATGGTGGTTTTAACAACCGTTATTAGGCATTAACCGTTTTAGAAATAAAACACAAAAACACTATTTAAACTTTTGTTTGAATAGTGTTTTTTAATATAGCTTAAATATAAAAATACAACTTTCCATCACTAACTACCTGCAATTTTGTGCCACTTCAATCTCAAAACATTTAGTAGTATTGATACACTACTACACGCCATTGCCAAAGCTGCAATCATAGGGTCTAACAATGGTCCACCAAATATATGCAAAATACCCGCTGCAATTGGTATGCACAATACATTATAACACAATGCCCAAAACAAGTTTTGTTTTATATTTCTCATAGTCATCTTGCTTAGAGCTAGGGCATGAACTACTCCCATCAAATCGTCTCTCATCAATACAATCTGTGCTGCTTCTATTGCAATATCTGTACCTGTACCTATTGCTATACCAACATCACTTTGTATTAGTGCCACAGCATCATTGATACCATCTCCCACCATAGCAACTTTTTTTTTGTTGAATTGCAAATCCTTAACAAAAGAGGCTTTGTCTTGAGGCAACATGTCTGCTTTTACTTGCAAAATACCAACCTGTTTTGCTATAGATTTTGCCGTCAACAAGTTGTCTCCAGTAAGCATAATAGTCTCAATGCCTTTTGCATTTAATGTCTTAATAGCTTGAATACTTGTGTCTTTTATTGCATCTTGAACAGCAATCAACCCCACAATTTTATTGTCAATTGCAACTAAGATTGGTGTTTTGCCATCAATAGAAAACTTGTCCAAAGTAGTCTTTATATCAATGTTTGTCTCATCTATATTAGTAGTCACTATATTGTTTTCAACAATCATAGCAAGATTGCCTACAATAATTTTGTGCGTATCTATTTTTGCAATCACACCTCTCCCACTTGTAGAATCAAAATCTTGTGTACTCAACAATTGCAAACCCTTAGATTTTGCGTACTCCACTGTAGCTTGTCCCAATGGATGTTCTGAGTTAGCTTCTACCGAAGCTACCAATTGCATGACTTTGTCTTGTGTATAGCTACCAAAAATCATAATATCTACTACTGATGGCTTTCCCTGAGTTATTGTACCTGTCTTATCCAATACTACAACATCTATATTTGATGCTATCTCTAAAGATTCTCCACCTTTGATAAGAATGCCATTTTCAGCCCCCTTTCCTGTTCCTACCATGATACTCATAGGTGTAGCCAATCCCAAAGCACATGGACATGCTACTACCAATACAGCAATAAAAATACTTATCACAAATCCAAAATCAACTTGTCCAAACATTGCCCACAACCAACTAGCCAAAATAGCTATACCAATTACTACAAATGTAAAATATCCTGATATAACATCAGCCAAGCGTGCGATTGGTGCTTTAGAATTTTGTGCATCTTCAACCAACTGTACAATTTTGGATAAAGTAGTATCTTTACCAACCCTAGTTGCTCTATACTGTATAGAACTATTTTTGTTGATACTTGCACTGACAATGTTAGCTCCAATATTTTTTAAAACAGGCATACTTTCACCTGTCAACATAGACTCATCTACAAATGACTTGCCCTGAACAACTATACCATCTACTGCAAATCTTTCTCCTGGTTTAACGATTAATATATCACCCACAACTATATTATCTATATCTATTTCTTGTATTTGTCTATCACGAACTACAGTAGCCGTTGCTGGGGCTAATTCCATCAACTTTTTTATTGCATTGCCCGTCATGCCTTTCATCTTAGTTTCATAATACTTACCCAAAACAACCAACGCAAGTATTACTGTAGCTACTTCAAAATATGGTTCATGATGCTTGCCAAAAAAATAATTGTCAAAACTCAACCACATACTATACAAAAAAGCAACAGTAGTCCCAATAGCAATCAAGCTTTCCATATTGGGATTTCCTCTAAACAATTTTTTGAACCCACTATAAAACAAAGGCAAATTGATATACAGCACAGGCAATGTGAGTATGGTCTGTATCAACATATTTGCTTTTGGAACTTTGTGAGAATCTAGCCACCAAGGCAACATCACATTGCTATGCATGAGTATCATAGGTATCATAGAATACAAAAATAGTGGCAGTGCAAAGCAAACTGACCACAAAAATCTTTGTCTCAACTCCCCCAACTCATTATGTTTTCTCAAATTTAATTGCTCTAAATTGTCTGCTATAGTGCTATTTTGTTTTTGCAACACCAATCCAAATCCAGCATTCTTGACTGATTGAGACATTGTCTCAAAACTAATCAAATTTGGGTCGTATATTATTTGAGCATTATTGGTAGCAAGATTGACATTAGCACTCTTTATACCTTGCAACTTATTGAGAGTATCTTGAACAGTTTTGACACATGATGCACAACTGAGTCCCTCAACCATAGCTACAATGCTCTCAGTATTTTCCTGCACAACATAACCTGACTTAGAGATAGCATCCACGATAGAATTATACTTTAGTTGAGACTTGTCCCACTCTACAGATACTTTTTCAGTCACCAAGTTGACAGATACTTTTTTTACACCCGTCAATTTTTCTACAGCCTTTTGCACAGTAGCTACACAACTAGCACATGACATTCCCGTTACTACAAATGTAGCTACTTGATTGTTATTTTTTATTTTTATCATCAATTTATTATTATAAACTTTAAAAACTCCTATGATGTTTTAATCAATTATTGTACCAAATTTTGGATATTCTCACTCACTAGTATCACTAGGCAAATCACTAGCATTTTTTTTGTTTCCATATCTTGGCTTATAATAAAACTCATAAAACAAAAATCCCAATCCCACAAGTATCAAGATTCCACTTATAACGCTAAATGCATTAATAGCTCCTTGAGGATGAAATTGTGGCATACGCATAGGTTCTAAAACAAACCTAGTTATACCATACCAAATAAAATAAGATGCGACAACAACCCCAGGATTCTTATACTTTTTTAATATATATAGTAGCACAAAAAATCCAATTGTATTAAGTAGAAACTCTATAAAAAACAACGCTATATGGTTTTTGCCTGTCATTTGTATAAAGACACTAAATGGAAAAAAATCAAAATTGACTTCAGCACCATAAAGTTCCTGATTGAAAAAATTACCCCATCTTCCCAAGCCTTGAGCCAACAATAATACAGGCATAGCAATATCTAGCATTCTTAAAGGGTTAACTTTTTTGACCATACATACCACTACCACACAAGCAGACCCAAATATAACTGCACCATATATTGCAAGCCCCTCCCAACCTTTCCAAAATGCGACTGCACTTTCTAAAGTATAGTCATCCCAATTGAGTGCTACATGCAAAAATCTAGCTCCAATAATAGCTGATGGAATAGTAAAGACAGTAATAAGGTATACAAAGTCACCATCTATATCTCTATACTTAGCTATACGCTTGCAAATAAAATACGCCAACAAAGCACTACAAGCTATTATTACACTATAGTATCCTACACTAAAATTGCCTATAGTAAAAATATTTCTATTAGGTGTAAAAGCCAAAATATTAGCCATTTTGCATTCCCTCATTCTTCAATAGCCGAATTTACAATAATCAATACAAATACAAGTATACTATATTATCAACAACTAGTCAATATGTTGTCACAAGGACAAAAAGCACTATTTCATAAAAATATGAAATAGTTCAATAATATATAACTCATTCAAATAATACACATTTATATTTTTACAACATTAAATACCAAACAAATCTGTAGGATCTATTTTGAATTGCAACATATTAGCAGTACTTCTACCATTATCACCACCCTTTCTTTGTATAGTTACTTTTCCAATTCTTATACTACCTTTAGGAGATATTTCTACCAAACCATCTCCAAAATAATGATTTATCACTTGATTTATTGGCTTCAATGTCCATCTTGCATTCGTTAATATTTTCTGTGCTACCAACACCCACTCTGCAGAAAATTTACCACGCCCCTTTAATATATCACTAAGTATCATAACTTTGTTTGCATCAAAAAAACTCAATAACTTATTTTGTTCATTTTTGCTAAATTCATCTACAAACATTCGTCTAGCATCTCTTGTCCCTACAATTTTTGGAGGTATTTCTCCAGTAAATAATCTCAAAAGTTCTACAGTACTATTAGGAATATTCCACATATCTACATAATTTTTTATCCACCTTTTATCAATTTGATTAAAACCCTTTTTATTACTCACCAACTTAACTTGCAAATTTTGCACATCAACTATTTGTTTGGATTTTACTGTAATTTGAACATTTATGTCAGCCTTATGACCACTAATTATGACAGCTTTGACAAAATTAATCTCATCTAAATCATACTGCATAATACTCAGCCACTGTTGAGCTTCAATATCTTGTATCCAATTATTGAATTTGTCTGCTATTTCTTTTTCATTTTTAAAACCACTTTTTGCAGTATTAGAACCCAAATTTATCATTTCTGCAAGTGTTTTCATTTACATCTCCAATATACTCTAAAAGTGAATTTGCTATTGATTGTATTACTGGGACTGTCATTGCATTTCCTACTTGCCCCAATAATACAGAATTAGGTACTTTACCTTTTAATTTAAATGCATATTCCATGCCAAACCCCTGCAACAACAATCCCTCTAATCCTGTTAGATTTCTTAACTTCCCATCTCTTACATACAATATTCCCTGTCTCCCTTTTCTAATTGTTGGCACTTTATCTTTATATATTCTCAAATCACTTTGTCTAGTATCAATAACGGTATACTCTTGTTTTGTAAGATTAGATAATTCAAATTTGCCATTATTGTATTTGTTTTGCAGATACTTTTTTAAAGTACAAACTTGTAAATCTGTAATTTCATTTTCTGTATCTATCAAGAACTTTGATAAAGATGCGGAATTTTGTTTGTGTTCCCAGTCAAATATTTTGCCTTGTCTACACAAATCTTTGCGTATCCCTACAAAATAAATTCTCTCTCTCATCTGTGGAACACCATAATTGATACTATTGAGAACTTTATATTCTACTTTATATCCCGCCATACTTAATAGTTCCAAAATAGTTATTAGCGTATGTCCATTGTTATGATTGATAAGTCCCTTTACATTTTCTAATATAAAATACTTTATAGATTTCTCTTTTAAAATTTTTACCAGACTATTGATAATCAATCCCCTACAATCATTCATTCCTTGTCTTTGTCCTATTATAGAAAATGTTTGACAAGGAAATCCCGCAATAAGACAATCAAAATATGGTAACATTTGAATATCAATCTTAGTCAAATCACAATACTTTTGCTCATTCTTTGTATCATACATCAACTCATAACTCTTGACAACAATATTATCAATCTCTACAAATCCAACAGATTCAAATCCAGATTTTATCAAACCTAGTCTACCACCACCAATACCTGAACAAAAGTCCATAAATTTGAGTTTTGATACATTGTGCAATATTGGTTTGGAAATATTGTACAAAAACTCATTATTATTATCAATTTTTATATTTTTTGCGTACAAAACTATCTCCAATTTATTTTAATAATCAAATAAATTATACTACAATTATTATATATTGGTCAATACGATGTATAGTTATTACAACAAAAAGAGAGATTTCATACAACTTCCGTACAAAATATCTCTTGCAATAATAACAATGTCTCTATTATTCAAACTATTTATAATATAACTTAAACTAGTCTTTGTGACACAACAAATTGACTGTATTGCTTTTGAGCAAATAGTTTACTACCGTAATTATACTATCATTATATGGTAATAATTAACCGTGATTGTAGTACTGTTTGTATAGGATGATTATCATTAGTACATGCCCCATTTTACTTATGCAATTTATTAATATACTCTCAGTATAAATACAAAAAACTATATCCCATATATAATAGCAATAACAGCATTTTTGTATAATTATTTATATCTACAATATATATAATATTATCTACTTCTTTTTGTCTTTTTAAATATAAAATAACCTAAGTATGTTATACCAAAAGCAACAACAAGTGCCGACAACACAACTGCTATAGTACTACCATCTATGCCGTGTTTCTCTTCAGTGTTATCATTATTCTCTTCGCCGTTATTCTCTTCGCCGTTATTCTCTTCGCCGTTGCCATCTATACTTCCATCGTCTTTTATCCATTTTGCATGTATATAACGAGGTAATTTGTTAAGATTAATATCACTAGGGTTTATATGGCTTTGCATATTTTTATCGTACCACTCGTCACCATCAACATCAAAACAACTATCATCTTTATTAAAATTGCCAATATTGCTATAATACCCCATAAATTTATACCCCAATTTTGTAGGCTTCAATCTATCATTTCTAAGTGGAGTATTTTTGTAAACTGTTTCTATATTATCACCCTTTGTTGCACTACTAAGCATTCCACCATTGGGATTGATTATTATTTGTTGACTAGTGGCATTGACGACAGTAGGTATAATATATGGATAAAGTGCTATATCTTGTTTAATATCAAAAATTTTTGTACTTTTTAATACAACATTTGTTCCACTATTCTTGCTTGGATTGGCAATATAATAAAGAATACCATTTCCATCTTCTTCACTAAAGAAACCGAACAAACTTGGAGCAAAAACACCAGTTGGGTTTGCTGGCAACTGTCCATAAGCAACCTCAACACTAGCTATAGACTCACCTTTTACCTGAGCAAAGGAAATTGTATATGTGTCCCTTGTTGTTGCAAAGGCAAAACTATGCCCCCCCCCCGCAAGCATACTAGCCAAAAGTAGTAAACAATAGCCTAAACAACAATAAAATTTTAAATATAATTTCATATATAATACCTATATGTTTTTAATATATAACTTTATAAGTTTACAACAAAAACATATTTTTGTCAATTATATTAATAATTATCATATTAACAATATTTGACTAATCTATAAGATATTTGTTAACTTATAGATTAGTTTTTGTTCTAAAGATCTATTTAACAATAATTACTAAATAGAAATTGTATAAATTAAAATTAATATTTTATAAATATATGGTATAATTATATGTAATGTATTTTATTATTTTGATAAACACATAACAATCATACAAAGGAGACCAATAATGCCAAATTCAAATTTTGATAACGAATCCAACAATACTAATAGTCAAAAATCTGAAAGAGACGCTACATCATACAAAACCAACAAAAATAATAGAGATGACAGTTGCAATAGTACTAATGAAAATAAAGAACAAATTATAGACTTTGATGAGAATATAAAGCTAAAAAACAAAAAAAGTGTATTGAAAAATGAACTTAGTACAACGCTTTTGACAATTTCAGGAATTGTAAGTTTGGCTTTTGCTGTAGGATTGGTTTTATTTGTATTCAATATGGCATACATGTTTATAGACAATACAACATTCAACTTGACATTTGCATTGTTGTTTGGATATGACTATCCTATTAGAACTACAATTATTATAATTCTTACACTTCCTGCTTTAGCAATGGGTGCAAAATTTGGTACAGCGACTTTCATTATTTCACTATTGATAGTATTGCCCGCAATAGTTGTAGCAGCAATGCCAATGCATTGCCTAATGGATTTAATAGCAATGTTACCAAACAACAAAATATCAATATAACAAAAAAGGGCTATATGCCCTTTTTTGTATCTTAATTTTATCAATTATTGATATACAACTCAACTAAACAATTATTTTTTCTTAAATACAGCCTTGTCATCAACGATATCTACTATAACTGTACTATTTTCTTTAATTCTTCCAAACAACAATTCTTCTGATATTCCATCTTCTATTGTTTGCTCTATCAAGCGACGCAATGGTCTTGCACCATACTCCATATCATACCCCTTAGACACCAACCAGTCAATACACCTTGTAGATACCTTAATGGTAATATTTTTGTCATTAAGCTTTTTTTGTACCTTTCTTAACATTATTTGTGCTATCTGTTGTACATTTTCTTTTGTGAGATGATTAAAGAAAGCTATAACATCTATGCGGTTTAAAAACTCAGGCTTAAACTTTTTTTTGAGAGCGTTGTTGAGAATTTCTTCCGTTCTAGATTGATCTACAGTATCATTGCTTGCTGAAAAACCTATAGTTTTGGGAGTATTTTTGAGATCTTCTACGCCGACATTGGATGTCATGATTATTATAGTATTCTTAAAACTAACTTTGCGACCTTGAGCATCTGTAAGTTGACCATCATCCATAATTTGCAACATACTATTGTAAATATCAGAATGTGCTTTTTCTATTTCATCAAACAACACTATACTATAAGGTTTTCTTCGTACCTGTTCTGTCAATTGTCCACCATCATCATATCCTACATAACCTGGAGGACTACCAATTAGCTTAGAAATACTGTGAGCTTCCATATATTCTGACATATCAAGTCGTATGATATTGTTTTCACTGTCAAACATCGCTTCAGCCAAAGCCTTAGTAAGTTCTGTTTTACCTACACCCGTAGGTCCTAAAAACAAAAAACTACCTATAGGTCTATTTGGGTCTTTCAATCCTGCTCTAGCTCGTCTCACTGCCTTAGATACAGCAATGCTAGCCTTGTCTTGCCCAATTACCCGTTGTTGCAAAGTCTTTTCCAATTCAACAAGTCTTGTCATCTCAGTCTCTGTAAGTTTGCTTACAGGGATTTTGGTCCACTTTGCTACTATTGCTGCTATACTTTCGGCATCAATTACTGCACTGCGTTTTTCATTTTCTTTACTCCATGATATCTTAACTTCGTTTATTTTATCATTGATACCCTTTATCTCATCTCTAGCTTCCTTGGCAACTTCATAATCATCTCTAGCCAAAGCCTCACTCTTCTTTTCTTCTAACTCTTTTATTTTGTCATACATTTCCTTGAGATTGGGTGGAGCTATCGTACTAACAACCTTAGCTGCCGACATAGCTTCATCTATAAGATCTATAGCCTTGTCAGGTAAAAATCTATCAGCAATATACCTATCACTCAAATTAACTGCTGCTTGTATAGCCTCGTCAGATAGCTTTACTTTGTGAAAAGCTTCATAATTTTCTCTTAAACCTTTAAGGATTTGTATTGTATCTTCCACAGTAGGTGGTTCTACCATTATAGGTTGAAACCTACGCTCCAATGCCTTGTCTGCTTCTATATACTTGCGGTACTCGTCTAGTGTAGTTGCACCTATAGTTTGCATTTCACCTCTAGCCAAATGTGGTTTGAGCATATCTGCAGGAGAAACTTCACCTTTGTCACTTCCTGCTTGTGCTAGAGTATGAATTTCATCTATAAAAATAATAATATTATTTTGTTCCTTAATAAGTTCTATTGCATTCTTAAGTTTTTCTTCCAAAGCCCCCCTATACTTAGTACCCGCCATAAGACTACCCAAATCCAAACTAAAAATAATTTTATCTTTAAGTATCTCAGGAACTGTACCATCTACTATAGCCTTGGCTAATCCCTCAACTACAGCACTCTTGCCTACACCAGGTTCACCTATAAGTACTGGGTTATTTTTGGTTTTTCTACACAATATTTGTATAATACGGTCTATTTCATCTTTTCTACCTATTATTGGATCTATCTTATGTTCTCTAGCTTTTTGGGTTATATCACTTCCCATTTCTTTTAGTTGTGCAGGCAACTTGCTAGTAGTCGGTTGTTTGTTGTTTTGTTCAAACAAAGTTTGTAGCTTTTGCAATATCTTGTTGATATCCACGCCACTATCTTTTAGTATATGAAAACACATACTACCCACATCTTGTAGCATTATATACAACACATGCTCAGGAGCAACTACCCCACTACCGATAGATTGAGCTAGACGATGAGAACTAAATAAATGTTGTCTTACTCTATCAGTAAAGTCCATTTGCCCCACAATACTCACAGCAACATTTTCTTGTTTGAGTATGCTTTCTACACTTTGTTTTCCTATACCAACTTCACTCAAAACATCACTAGCATCATTCTTGGTCAAAACTATAGCATACAAAATATGCTCAGTACCTATTTCACCACTACTAAGCTTAGTAGCAACTTCTTGTGCCTTGTCTAGCACCTTTTTAAAAGCATCTGTTGTAGGAAAATTTAACATCATAATTATTGTTCTCCATAATAATATCTTAAAATTACACTATATAAAACTATCCAACCGCTTGTTTAAATTTTGAGTGTCTTAGCCGTCAATCTAGCTCTATATATATCTCTTTCTTTAACATCTTTTTCACCGCAAAGAGAAATAATTTTGGCAGGCTGACAATCCAAAATCAACTTGTCTATTTTGGCTTGATCTTTAAACTTAATTAAATCCAAACTAGCACCCAACTTTACCAAAGCAATCAACGACATAAATTCTTTAGATGTGAGTGTATACGCATTGGTCAAGACACCATACGCTCTACCAATTTTATCTCTAAGAGAAACACCATCATTTTTTAACAATGTTTGCCTTGCAGAAAGTTCTGCTTGAGTGAGATGATTGATTGTATTTGTTACAGATTGCAAAATTTCTTGTTCACTCAACCCCAATGTACACTGATTACTTATTTGATAAAAAAATCCCTCATTGCCACTGCCCTCACCATAATACCCTCGTATCGCAATCTTAAAGTTGGACGCTATATTTATATTTTTTTCTATCTCCTGAGTAATAGTAAGCCCTGGCAAAAACAACAATGCTCCCGCTCTTACACCTGTACCCACATTTGTAATACAACTAGTCAAATGCCCCAATTGCAAATCATATGCATATCCAAACTCTTGGCTAAGTATATCATCTATAGGTATCAATCTCTCATAAGCCTCATACAAATTTAGCCCATCCATAATGCATTGCAACCTAAAGTGGTCTTCTTCCATTAACATCAAACTAACTTGTTCAAACTCATCTATTATAGCTGCACCATTTTCGCTATTTTGTATCAAATCATCTGATATAAGTCGCTTTTCTTGCATTACCTTAGCATCCAACAAATCCATATCCTTGATACGATGCAACAAAAACTGCCCCAAATTAGAATTGGACAACATACCATAAGCCGTAGCAATGATACTATCAATTTGTCCTTGGTCAATTTTTTTTCCAAATGGTACACCATCTATATTGCGTGCCAATCTCACACGACAACTACTTACTACATCATTTTTCATATTATCACCTTTTCAATACAGTTTTTAACTATCAATTGCTAATTATTGATACATATCATAGTCTCAACAAAGCCTACAATAGAAATAAAATTAATACAAATTGTACTCTACAGCACTAAATACGACTATCCTTTTGCTTCAATGCTCGCAATTTATCTCTCAACACAATAGCATCTTCATATCGTTCTTCAGCTTTAGCTCTAGCTATTTGCAACTCTAAAGTTTGATATTCTTGCATATGCTCCATTCCTTTTGGTACTTTACCTGTGTGTGTAGTACCATTTTGGATACCACCCAACATTGGCATAATAATCTTACCAAATGATTGATAACAATGTTGACAACCTACATACAATGTTTTTCTAAACTCACTGTATGTAGTACCACAGTGATTGCAAGATAGTGTATTAGTAGGAATAACTTCTTGTTTTCCACTATTAATAAAACTACCCAAAAAATCAGACAATCCTTGCAAAGAACCCAATATACCAAAGTTGGCAGCAACATTGCTTATTCCCATATTGTCATGCAAAATTTTTCTACAGTCACTACATAGATATATCTCAGTAACTTGCCCATTAATATTTTTCAAGCTATGATAAGTAGCCTTTTTTTGATTGCAATTTTGACACAACATATATATTCTCCTAGTTGATTAGACAGTAACACATTAAGTATATTTACCAAAGTTAATTGCAAAATTATTATACTATCAAAAAATTTTTTTGTCAACTATTTTAGCAATCTAATTTGTAGAGTGCTAAAATTTGACTAAAAATTAAACTATAAAAACAAATAATAAAAACCAACAGTTGATATCAATACCTATACTACTCTCTTAAACCATTTTTCTATCTCATTTCTTGTAACTACATAAACAACAGGTCTACCATGTGGACAAAATAAAGCACTTCCACTTTCTCTATAAATTGTTAACAATAATTGCATCTCAATAGTTGTAAGGTGTTGTTTACCCTTAATTGCTGCCTTGCAAGCTGATTGTTGCAATTTTTTGATAAGTATATCTGATTTGTTTAGTTTTCTATTGTCCTTGATATGTGAAAGCAACTGTCCAACAAATTCTTGCAAATCTATGTCATTACATATCAACGGAACACTACATATAGCCAACTCTCTAGAACCAAACTCCCTAATTTCAAATCCCAATTGTTCCAAATCTTTTACCTTTTCTAATACCATATCCTTGTCAATTTGCGATACCATAAATACATATGGTACTAACAATTGTTGAACTTGCAAACTAGAACTATCAATTTGATTACAAAATTTGTCATACAACAACTTTTCATGTGCTGCATGCTGGTCTATAAAATATACATTGTCATTGTCTTGTAGTATAATGTAGGTATCAAAAATACTACCAACCAACATACTATCTAACCAATTTTGACTATTATTTTCTTTTTCATCAAATTCAACATTGTTGTATTCAACTGCCAAATCTTGCATTTGAGATGATTTTTGAATATCAACTACCTTTTGCTTAACACTATCACTAATTACATCTGTCAAAAAACTACTCTCTCTAAGATAAGAACCATCAGCAAATATATTTGCTACCTTGTTAAGATTGATATCTTGAATATAATTATCATTGTATTGTGATTGAGAACTTTGTTTTAGTTCATCAACTTCTACATTTGTATTGATTGCAATATTTTCTTGAGATGAATAATCTATAGCAATCAAGCTATCAAACTTATCTAAATTTTTTATGCTATTTTGATTAATATTGTTAATTGTATTCAAACTGTCACTAGACACAAATGGACTATAAGCATTTATACTCTTAGACACTGTATGTGCTACTACTTTGCATACTGTATCTTTGTTGGCAAACCTAATTTCCAACTTATTTGGATGAACATTTACATCTACAAGACTAGGATCTATCTCCAAATTCAAAACAAATATAGGAAATTGTCTAGTCATCAAATATTGACTAAAACAATTGAAGACAACCTTGGATATTGCACTGTCTACAACTACCCTACCATTGACTACAAAAATCTGCATTGTATTGTTGTGCTTAGCATAACCAACTCTACTTACAAACTCCTTCAATTTTATACCATACATATCAGCATTTATTGATACCAAATTGGACAAAACTTCATTGCCCCAAACACTAAAAATTGCCTGTTCAAGATTCGTACCATTGCTTTGATAAATTGTCTTGCCATTAGAAGTGTACTTAAAAGAAATTTCTGGTCTAGACAATATTAGCTTTTCTATAAAATTTGTAATATTAGAAAGTTCTGTACCACTCTTTTTTAAAAATTTTTTGCGAGCAGGAATATTGTCAAAAATATCATTGACTTCAAAGATAGTGCCAAATTGACTACCACACTCTCCAGTATCCAAAATCTCTCCATTTTGTAATTCTATAAATGCCCCCAACTCACTTTCTTTCAGTCTAGACACCATTTTTATATGACTTACAGAAGCTATAGAAGCCAAGGCTTCTCCTCTAAAACCCAATGAAATTATGCTATTCAAATCATCAATAGTTTCTATCTTGCTAGTAGCATGTGCCAAAAAAGCAAGTGACAAATCTTGTTTTGGTATACCGCATCCATCATCTGTCACTTTTATACTTTTTATACCCCCATCTATGACATCAACAATTATCTTGTTTGCACCCGCATCTATACTATTTTCTACTAGTTCTTTAACTATACTAGCAGGTCGTTCTACCACTTCACCCGCAGCAATCCTATTATAAATCTCGGGTGGCAATTTGTGTATTTTTGTGGTTGTTTTCATAGAAATATTATAACATATTTGTGATATTTTCCCAACAATTTACAGTTAATTGAAAATACTACCTTGATACGCACAATTTGTACCAAAGTAGTATTTTTATAACTTTTTCAAAAAGTTTAACTCTGTATTATTAAGCTCTCTATAAGTACCTCTAGACAAACCACCCAACTTTATTTCACCTATTGCTGTGCGTTTTAAAAACACAACTTGACGATTAAAAGTCTCAAACATCTTGCGAACTTGACGATTGCGTCCCTCTACTATAATTACTTCCAACCTACTCAACAAATCCTTGTCTTTTATATTGTCATCCAAAGCACTTATGTGGTCTATAGCTTTTGCATTTGGATGAGCTGTATACAATTCTTGAGTTTTGTTTTCTACGCCCAAAAGATTGATTTTGCACTTCTTAGTTTTGACTCCATCTATAATTATTCCATCTTCTAGTCGCTTAATTTCTGGCAAAGTTATTGTACCCTCAATTTTTGCTACATAAGTCTTGGGGACTTCAAATCTTGGATGCATAAGTCTATTTGACATATCACCGTCATCTGTCAACAACAACAATCCTTCAGTATCATAATCCAACCTACCTACAGCAAACAATCTTTTGTCATCAAATTTCTTTGGCAATAAATCTAATACAGTCTTTCTACCCTTTTCATCACTATTAGAACAAATAACTCCCTTTGGTTTGTGAATCATCAAGTAAGTGTGTTCTTGTTTATACTCTAGTCTCACCCCATCACACAAGACAATATCTCCCCTTCCAATTTCTGTAGCCAACTCTTTTACTATGTTCCCGTTTACTTTAACTTTACCACTCAATATCAATTCTTCTGCCTTGCGTCTACTTGACACCCCTGCCTGTGCAATGTACTTGTTTATTCTCATTATATTACTATTATAGCATATTTATAAAAATTTAGCAACAGTAGGTATTTGATAATTGCAATATACTTTTTGTTAATATGCAACACTACAATTCGTTGCCATTTCCAAACTCAAATCCCGCTTGAAGAGCCTTTAAAATAAATTGTCTTAACATTTTTGGAGTACCGGAGTTGGTTATATGAAGTAGTACTATACATCCATTGTGCAGTCTCTTTACCAATTTATCGCTACAATTAGTGGGGTCTATAGGTTCTTTGCCCCAATCAGCTATTGCATTGCTCCAAAGTACTGTTTTTAATCCTAATGAATTTGCTTGCTCCAAAGTATTCTTGCAAAATCTACCAAATGGTGGTCTAAAATGTGTTGTCTTTATATTTTCAGTTGGAAATTTTTGCTGTATTTTTGTATCTAAATTTATTATATCTTTTTTTATATTTTCAATATCTTGCTTAGGCAAATCCAAATGTTTATCAGTATGATTACCAATACTATGCCCTTCATCAATCATTCTTTTTATAAGTTCACTTTCTTTTAAGTAATTTCCACATACAAAAAAAATTGCTTTGATATCGTGTTGAGCCAATTCATCCAAAACTTGACCTGTAAATCCGGCTTCAAAACCCAAATCAAATGTAAGATATATTTTATTTTTGCTAGTATCCCCAACATAAATCCCATTATTAGAACTCAACAACTCACTAGCTCCATTAGGGATTTGAGGGACACTTCCACCACCTCTATGAGTAAGCCCCCAACTAATAGCACTACACAATACACTAGGTGCACTGTGAGAACTGTGAGATAGGCACAAAAAAATAGATAATAAAACCAATGATAGACTTATACAAAATTTTTTCATATACTTATATTGCCAAAAATATTGAATAAGTATACAAAATATATAAACTCAATTATAGTAGATATATTGCAAGCTAAATTATTTTCCAATCAAAGCTTTTACAAAAGCTGAGCTACTCAACACAATTGCAGCCGCTACAACTACCAATATTGTATCAGGCACTAAATACACTATATTGTATGTCAAGCTATATCCCCATGCTGCCCAACCTACTAAATCACCATGCCAAATACCCCAATCTATTCCCTGCGTCCAAAATATTACACCCCCTACAGTATGACTAATCAATCTAACAACAAAATACAAAGCAACACCTACAAAAAACTTATAATGTCTTTTAAATCCAGCGAGATTTTTATTATCAGTATATTTAAAACCCAAAACTCCCGTACAAACCAATGCAAAACTAGGTATTACATAATCCAATATAGCACTCCAAGGAGTAACAATATAAGGATTGTACAATAATCCAAACAGTGCATACCCCAAAGATATTATCAAAGTCTTTTTGAGTCCAAAAAAATATCCAAACAACAACATAGGCAACACAGATACTAGAGTAATACTACCACCAAATGGCAACCTAAATACAGTAAACAACTGTAAAACTATAGACAACCCTAATGCCAATGCACCAAATACCACATCTCTAGAACTAAACAAAACCGTATCTCGCTTAGATAAAGGCAAAACACAATTATCACAATCAGCACCACAACACCCCAATCTGCTTATTGCTCTGCGTTGCAATAAATGCAACAATACTACAACCACTATTGTCACAATTACAATAATTGCAACAAGCAACCAAAATTGCCACAAATCTATCAAAATGCCGTCTAAGACTGACAAATAAAACATAAAAATAATTCTCCTTAATACTAATCAAAACAAAACAAACTCTCGCCATATTAAAGGAGAGAGTTTGCAAAATACACTACGACTGTACACTAACAAAAAGTATACAATATTATATATCTATGTTTCTCCCTTCGCAAATACTAATTTACAGGTTCTATGGGTTGACATCAAGTCTCTCAGCCTTTTTATACACAAAGGCACCCCAAAACATAATAATTATAAGGTTATTGTACTATATGATTTACTACTTGTCAAATATTTTTCACCACTATTTTTCATTGAGAGTGTGCAACGAGCGGTTATTAATAATATGATGCCAAGCATGCAACAAAATAAATATTATTCTTTTTACGCCAAAAAGAACCAAAAAAGCGTTTAGAGTTTGCGAAGCCACACGCAATATCCACTGCTAATATATGTTATAAATCCAAACTCATATCAATATGCAAAATCCTAGCATCCAAATATTTGTCTCCAAATTGCACATAACCTAATTTTTTATAAAAATCAAAAGCAGAAATTTGGGCAGAAATTTCAACAGATGTGCATCCTTTCATTCTTGCATAGTCATGGGCATGTTTCATCATTATACTACCAAAGCCACGCTTTCGGTATTCTCGTCTTACTGCTACTCTACCTATATGTGCAATATCTTTTTGTATACTCAATCTACAACAAGCTACCAACTCACTATCACAATACAAATTTAGATGCAAAAACAAAGACTCGTCATCACAATGTTCTTCTTCTATTGTTACGCCTTGTTCTTGTACAAAAACTAGTTCTCGCAAAGCAAGTTCATCAAGTGTTGCTATACTTTCTATTTTAAGAATTGGTTTGCTCATGACAACAAGTATTAATACATATCAAATAATTTTTTAAAAACCCCTTTATAAAAAACACAAAAGTTGTCAACTACTTTGCCAATTCAAATATTGCTTTGATGTCTGCATCATTGAGTTGTCCGTATGCACCAACTCTACTTTGAGAATTATAATGATTGTTGACTTGAGAGTTGACTTGTTTGTAGTCTATTCCTACATCAGCCATAGAAATTGGCAAGTCTATAGACTTATAAAAACTTACCAAATTTGCAATACCACTGTCCATTATCTCTCTATCAGTATTTCCTGTTGCTCCCATAACTTCTTTTGCAAATTGCAAAATCTTATTTGGACGCTTGTTGGACATATACTTCAACCATGCCGTAAATGTAATAGCCAATCCCGTACCGTGTGCTATATTGTGAGTACCTGACAAATACAAATTTTCTATATTATGAGTCCCCCAATCTTGTTCTGTTCTACCCAGTGACAACATTCCATTGTGTGCTACAGTTCCAAGTAGACAAAACTCATTCCACAACTGATAGTTGTGATTGTCTCTATAAAGTTTTGGAGCTATCTCAAACACAGCCTGCATTCCTGCCTTCAAAAGATAGTCAGTTGCCACAACATCAGTTTGTGGACTAAAATATCTCTCCATCATATGTGCCAACATATCTGATGCACCATTGGCAATCTGAACTTTTGGCAAAGTAAACATAAGTTGTGGATTAACAAATGCCAATACTGGACGCATGAGATCATGCCCAAAGCTAGCCTTAAATCCCGTTTTTTCATCTCTAATTACTGTTGCTGTACTATTTTCACTACCCGTAGCAGGCAATGTCAACATTGCTCCAATTGGAAGACATTTGTTCAATTTGGGTTTGTTTTCCCTTTCAAAAAAACTCCAAACATCATCATTGACTGCACCTATAGCAATAGCCTTGGCTTCATCAAGTACGCTTCCACCACCTACACCCAATACAAAATCTACTTTTTGTTGCCTAGATATTTCTACCCCTTGCAACATATGTGTTTTGGTTGGATTGGCTACCACACCGCCAAATTCTACAAACTTTAGACCACTAGCACTCAAACTAGATTTTACTCTATCTAGCAACCCACTTTGTACTACAGAGTTTTGCCCATATACTATCAAGATATTTTTAAAACCAAGTTGCTTTATATTGTCACCTATTTGGTTTTCTACACCTTTACCATAAATTAGTTTGGTATTGTTGTAATATACAAAATCGTTCATTATATTATTCCCCCTTATGTAATCTCAATAGTAGAATAAAATAGTATTTTAAAAAACTATTGACATATCTACTACAAAACTACACTGTAATTTTATATATTATAACATCAATATAATATATATGCAACCAAAAAATATTATTCAATATTCAAAATACTTTCTTCTTATTCTCTCAACTATATCCTTTGTTTTCTTGTTTATGGTATAATCCCCTTTACATTCTTTACATTTAACACTAACTTCTGATACTGTATATCCTATTCTTTACTTGTTTATATCTCTACAATATACAAAACTATATCCCTCATCTCTTATTATATCATATATACATAACCTACATTATACATCTCTTAAATACCAACAAATAATTGCTTTTTTCATATCAATTGTGATATAATATATTATATTATATAAATTCAAAGCACTTGCTTGAATTATTAAGGTAATTTAGACAAGTGTTTTAAAGAGTAATTGGAGCTTACTGTATGGATATTCCAATAGCATTGTGTCTAAACAAAGCTTTTATCAATCCTGCTTGTGTAGTAATGTATTCTACATTGAAAAATTCTAATCCACTAACTAGATACAAATTCTTTTTGATTAGTAGAGATATTGATGATAGTGATTTGCAATTAATCAATCAAAGATTGGCTAAATTTCAAGCTGTTTTTACATGTGAAATTAAGTTTATTAGTGATGAGCAGTATGCAAGCATTCCATCAACATTATACTATAGCAAGGAAGCTTGTTTTAGAGTTTTTATCCCACTATTATTGCAAGAATATGATAAATTAATTTATTTAGATTGTGATGTATTGGTTTGTCAAGATTTGACTCAACTATATCAAGTTGAGTTACAAGAAAAAGCTTATGCAGCTTGTAGTGAAAAGCCAATTTATAAACTTGTTTGGAATCCATTGATAACTAATAGAATGAAAGAAAAGTACAAGTTTTTTGAAAAAATGGATTTTGATATCTTAGATGATAATTCACATTATGTCAATAGTGGAGTTATGCTTATTAACAACAATTATTGGCAAAATAACAATTATTGTTATAGAATTTTGGAGTTTATAAAGCAACATAGTTGTGATAAAAATTTTAATTGTCCAGATCAAGATGCAATTAATTTTGTTAATAGACAAGATGGGAAAAATAAGTTTTTAAAACTTAATTTAAAATTTAATTTATTTAGCGAATTTTTTATTGAAAAAGTTGATGTTAACAATCCTAAGTTTAGAGAATTGCTCAAAATGTTGAATATTAATATAGATAAAAACAATATATTTTCACCTGTTATTATTCATTTTGCCACCAATCCAAAGCCTTGGGATAAAAGTAACAAATCAATATTTTGTGAAGATTATCGCAAATATGCTAACGAAATTGGATGGAAAATAGATCGTCATAGTGTTAAACGAAAGTTTAACATAAAAAAAATCATAAAATTATTGACTCCGCATGGATTGATTGTATGGAAAAATAATAATTTTAAGATTAGATAATTAAAAAATATGAGCCAAAGAATAAAAATACTAGTTGCTACCCATTCTAAAACTTTAGCAATTGAAAATGATATTGTTAATACTATATTAGTTGGTTCTAGTATCAATAATAAAGTATCAGCAACTTTAAAAGATGATAGTGGTGAAAATATTTCTCATTTAAACAAATATTTTTGTGAGCTTACAGCACATTATTGGGCTTATAAAAATTTGGATTTAGATTACTATGGATTTTTTCATTATAGGAGATATTTAGCTTTAAATAGAATAAATAGTAGTGGGTACATAGCAAAATTGGGATTTGAAAACAAATCGGAAAAGCATTTTGGTTTGAATGAAAAAAATATTAAATCAATTTTAAATGGAAAAATTGATTGGGTTTTACCATTAAACAATTATTCTCTTAGACATACAGTAACATCAACTCTATATGAAAATTATAGATATCATCATAACAGTACAAAAGATTTAGATTTTGTAATAGATTATTTAAAAAAAAATTATCCATCATATACAAAATATATAGACGAATATTTGTTTACTAAGTCCCTAAACAAACAATATTTTGGCAATATTTTTATTGCCAAAAAACAAGCTTTTATGGATTATTGCAAATGGTTGTTTGAAATATTATTTGCATTTCAAGAACAAAAAGATTATTCTAATTTAGATTTGTATCAATCTAGAATTCCTGGATTTTTGGCAGAAAGATTATTTGGAATATATATTTATCATGCACAAGCTACAAATCCAAATCTTAAAATTTTGCATGTCAAATCCATATTTATTTTAAATTCAATCAAAAAAGTCACCACAGTTGCAAAAATAAAATCATTTTCTAAAAATATAATAAAATTTTGTATGCCTTATGGTATTTTAAAACTGTATCAAAATAAAAAAAGTGATAAATAAAACATTTTTATATCATTAATAATATCATTATAATATATATGCAACCAAAAAATATTATTCAATATGAGTGTAAAAAATTAAAATCAACCTTAAAGCGTTCGGTGATTTGTGGGATTCGCTCCCTACAAGAGATTTTTTATTCTTTTTTGTCATCAAAAAAGAATATTGTTGATAGTTGTGTTATTGTTAATAACGACTTGTTGTCACTCTAATTCAATCTAATTTGCTAGCAATAAAAAATAATATATACAACCAATAAATATAATTGGTTGTATAACTAATTTCAATTTGGCAAAACTAAAGCCATTATTTTTTGTTCTAATATTTTTTTACGCTTTTCATAAAACTCTCCAAAGTATTGAAATTCATAGTTACAATCAGGCAAAGCAGCATATTGTATATACTTTTGTTTGTCTGTATCATTAAAGTTACTATACCAATCAATCAAAGATTTTCCACTTTTTATAAGGTTTCCTTCGTACAAATTTAGATTTGGCAATTTGTCTCTATTCTTACGATACTCCAAAAATGTATCTGCATCTATATTAGATGGTTTATTGTTAAAATCATTTATAGGATGCAAGTGATCAACTTGATATGTCAACCCTTCATTTAAATGTTCTAAATTGATATAATAAAGAACTTCTTTAGTTAATCTTGAATTATAATCAAGATTTAATACATCTTCTATTTTAAGTTTTGTCACTTGTAATTCTTTTATACTATCTAACATGTCAATATTTATCTCATAATTATTTTGATTAATATATGATTTGATTTTATGCAATTTTGATGTTGTACCATTTTGAAAAAATCCAAAAAATACTGCTCTTGTCAAGTATGCCAAAATTGATGATTTGTTTTGTATATAATTGCTATTAATATATATATAATAAATTATTGGAATCAACACATTCCAGCTACTCTCAAACTTTTTTATATCTATATTAAATCCATTTAACAACTCTTCAAGTTTATTTAAACTTAACTTAAATTCTTCCAAATTATTTTTTAGAGTATCTACAATTTTTTTGTTTATATTAGATTTTAATACATCACCATAAAGCATTAGTGCCGTTCTTATAATAAAGTCTGTATCAAATTTAGTATATGAACCAACCAAAATTTCTCCAAATTCTTTTCTAGCATTTGACCAATAAACTTCAATTATAGACATTGTTACTTCAGATTTTTTTAGACTTGTTCCTCCCGAATTAAATCTCACAAACATCTCAAGAGCATCATCAGTTGACATATCAATCAATTGAGTGTATCTTATTAAATTCTCATCAAAAACTTTACTGCACAATTTTGATAAAATATTTCTTGCATAATCTTTACTAGTTGATGGGACTTTTGTTATTTCATTTTCAATAGCTTCTTGTCTTGTATTTTTATCAATAAACTTGTCACTAATTATTTTATTTATATTAAATTGTGTAGGACTTGGTTGAGAAGACATAAATCTAATATCAAATTTTTTATTATTATATTCTTGTTCATCAACCTCAACTTTATTTTCATCTAGTTCTATATACAAATTTAACACCAAACCACTAGAAGTATTCCTTTTTTCGTATTTTGATTTTTTGTAAAACATTCCATAAAATGTCAAGAACAATGAAGTCAACCGTTGTTGACCATCTAAAATTGCAACATCAGTTTTAGATGTATCTATCCTAATTGTTCTATAGTTTGATGCAATAGATCTTGATAGACTATCAAAATACCCTTCTTGCAAAAAATCACAAAAATAAGTATCATCACTTATGTTATTTTCATCAACTCTCCAAAATAAAAATGTAGAAATAGGATAGTCCAACAATATACTATCCCACAATTTTTCAATTTGTGACATGCTCCAAACAAATTGCCTTTGAAATGCAGGTATTGTATAATTTCCATTCTTTATATAATTTATAGCATCATAAATTGAGATACTATCATCTTTAAGCTTTGACATAATTCTCACTCCATATCGTTCTAAGTTATGAATAAATTATATCATACTATTAATAATTTGACAATATATATATATATATATTGTCAAATTATGTAAGAACTATGAAATAAAAAAGTTAATAATAAAATTCCGTTATCTACTAAATACAAAACTAATTTTGAACAACAAAATGTTGGGTGTGACTTCGTCACCCCAACATTTATTATAGAACCCATTTATTATAGAATCTCATTTAAATTATGATTTAAATAAAACTATGCAACTATCTTATTTTTAAGACAGTGCATAATCTCAAATATGGAGCGGAAGACGAGAGTCGAACTCGCGACATTCACCTTGGCAAGGTGACGCTCTACCACTGAGCCACTTCCGCATATATTATAAATAATATATGAATAAAATTAAATTTAAGAAGGAATAATACTAAACTGACTAATGTACCTAGTATCCAAATACTTAGAATCATTTACTGATACATATATTCTGTAGAGACATGTAGGACAAGATACAAATCTAACGGTATTGGTATCACTATAGTATCTCTTGCCAATCTGTACATCTTGTTTTTCGTAAACAAATTCACAATCACATTTAGAACATGTCTTAGTCAACTTACCTATTTTGTCTAGATTACCTTGTTTGATTACTTCCATGATTGCCTTCTATATCTATATAATGGTGCGGATGAAGGGACTTGAACCCCCACATCAAGGATACTGGTTCCTAAGACCAGCGCGTCTGCCATTCCGCCACATCCGCATTTTGATAACTAACAGTAAAAACAGAACAGTATATAACAATAATTATCAATTACTGCTAGCTATTGTGATGACAAACAATATTTTAAAACCATACAAAAGTCACACATTCACAACAATTTTATTGTACAATATTTGTATAAAATTGTCAATCAAATTTGTATATCCTTACATGGTTTTTTAAAATTTATTTTCTAGGAGTCATTGTAAAATAAGAATTTATTTTGCAAACAACTATCAACAGTCAATTGTCAAGACTACTATTTTGCTCATCAGTCTTGTGTTGCTTATTGTTCTTCTTCATCAATTTCTTTAAAGCTCTAGGAGTAATCATACCTACAGTACTATTGCCAATAGATTTAAGCAAACTAGTTTCAGCATTGAGATTGAGTCCAGTCTCTAATTTTATTTTATCCCAAATAGCATCTACAACTTCTTCACCAATATGCATCATATTGGTATAAATTTCCATACTAAATTCACTAACCATACAATTTTCTAGATAATCATGAAAAGGTTTATAAGCTTCTTCATCTCCTAGCATACTAGTATCAATTTTTGCCTTTATCACCATCAATTTTTGTGGATCTTGTATACTATTTGTGATATACTCATCCAAAAACATTTGCAAATATACCTTAAAGTTTTTAATATGTTCTATTTTGGCATTAATATAAGCTGTTATCAAAGCAGCTTTTCTAGTACTTTGAGCATTCTTTATTGTCATAAAGATAGTCACAAAAGTACCAACAAATGCTAGTGTTGGAGTAAGTGTAGTAATAAGCAATGTAATTTCTTGCATGTATTTGTCCCTTTGTGTTATTTGATTTCTATAAACTATGTGTCAAATTTAATATGATAATTTGTCCAAAAACTATAAAAACTTAATGAAAATCACTATACTACTTGCAACTACCAACCAATCTATTCCACTTAGCCACAATTCTAGGGGTATTGGCTACCAACTTGTCAAACTTGCTTTCAAACTCTGATTTACTAAACCATCTTATATCGTTACTTTCGTGTGAGATAGTATAATTAGTTTGATTAGTCTTGAAAGCAAATCTAATGTCAAAATGCCAATGAGTGTCATCGTCAACAAAAATATTTTTAAACATATGCACATCAATATCAAATATATCATTCTCAACCAAATCAAAATCCATTATGCCTGATTCTTCTTGAACCTCTCTTACAGCTACTCTCATAGTATTTGTATCACCATCACTGTGTCCACCAAATTGCAACCAACAATCTACCTTGCGATGATGTGTAAGCAAAACTTGAGTCAAGTCGCTATTAAACAAATACCCACTACCAGTAATATGCCCAAATGTATTTATCCTATCAAATACATTTTCTTGAGTATTCAAAAATTGTTTAAACTTATTTAATGACTCCAATTCTTCTTTGTCAAAAGGTGTATAATTGTCCAAAGATGACTTTAAGTCAAATTGTGATATAATTTGTTGCAACATATAATAACTCTATATAAAATTAAGTATCAGCCAACCATTATTTCTTCTTGCATTGCTTGTTGTGCTATAAAAATGTTATAGTATACACCTCTTGCTTGCATAAGCTGCTCATGAGTACCTCTCTCTACTATTCTACCTTGTTCTAAAAAGATTATTTCATCACAATTTTTTACACTTGAAGCTCTATGTGTTGATATTATCATAGTATTTTTCCCAAAATTTTTATCTATATTGTCCATAACTTGGCGTTCGGTATCCATATCCAATGCACTAGTACAGTCATCAAATAGCAAAATAGGTGCATTCTTAAGAAAAGCTCTTGCCATGCTCACCCTTTGTTTTTGCCCACCTGACAATCCTACTCCCTTTTCGCCAATTATTGTATCATAACCATCACTAAGACTAGATACAAAATCATGTGCTTGAGAGATTTTTGCTGCCTGTTGCACTCTCTCCAATCCAGCATTTGTGTCATAAAATGCAATATTGTTGTAGACAGATTCGCTAAACAAAAACAAATCCTGCATTACATATCCATACAATTTTCTAACATCTTCTACTTTATATTCCTTGATATCTACTCCATTGCAAACAATACTACCTTCTACACAATCATAAAATCTCATCAAGCTTTTAATAAGAACTGTCTTACCACTTCCAGTCTTACCCATTATACCCAAGCGTTTGCCATATGGCAAATCTAAATCTATATCATGCACCAATGTCTTGTCATCAGACTCAACTCTAACGCCTTTTAAAATGATATGAGGTCTATTTGCATCTATATTCAATGGTGGATTAGCTCCATCTACAATATTATTTGGAGTATTCATAAACCCAAATACACGATTGGACGCTATCAAAGTATTTTGCAATTCATTGAGTATATCGGCAAGAGTACCAAATGGCTCTGCTATAAGTGCCGTATATACAAATAGTGTAGCCAATTGCCCTGCACTCAACTTGCCATCTACAGCAAGCAATACACCAATAATCATACTTCCAAAAAAAATAGCCTGACTTATTGTATTAAATATAACATGAAATCTAGCTCTAACATTGGCTCGTCCAACAAACTTATTTCTCAAATTATTGTTGGCATAGTCAAATTTTACTTGCTCTATATCTTCGGTAGCATATGAACGCACAACTCTTACGCCCTGAATATTTTCTTGAACGGTTGTTGACAAATCCATTCTAGCTTGCCCTATTTCTACAAGTTGTGGTTTTGATATCTTGGCAAATATTATTGCTACTACAAATGTACAAACTCCACCTACTATTGGGACAATAATCAATATTGGATTCATTGTAAATACAATGTATACACTAAACGAAAAAAATATTATTACGCCACTTATATACATTATTTGATTGGCATAAAATTGTTGCATTGTAGTGATATCAGTGTTGCATATACTAAGAATTTTACCACTAGTATACTTTGAAATTACTGCAGAATTTTGAGACAACATTTGTTCAAATACTTGTCTTCGCAAACGAGATTCTCCTCTCATAGCAAAATAATTGGCAATTTGCCACCTACTATAATTTGCCACAAGTTTGATAAAAATAATAACTACAAAGACTACAAACAACACCCAAAACAATCCCCAATAATCATTTGGCTGTATACTATCAATAAATATATTGAGCAAGTTTTGGTTGTAAGAAATACCATTACCTAGTGCTGGATTGATAACTCTATCTATTAGCAACTGAGGCACTAATGGAGTCAGAGTAGACATAACATTAACCAAAATACCTAGAAAGATAGCTATACTCAATCCTCCAAAGTCTTGCTTATAATGCTTTATTAATCCAAACTTGCTATTCAAAATTTTTCCTTTATACTTTTGTATTTTACAAGCTAAATAATATCACAGTCCAAAGCTTGTTGCAACAATTATTTGTAAATAGACTTTAATAAAAAATTATTTTACCAAAACTTATACTGTTTATAAAATAATATACTTCAACCAACCTTATCACTTTTACCTATTATCTCAAATCTCCACCACACAATAATCACAATGACCATAATCATAAAATTGATTGTTAGCAATTTTATCTTTTTTATTGTTTTTTACTTGATACAATTTACCATTAGTAAAAAATATCAATTTGTTTGCCTTTTCTTTATTAGTTATCTTGCTTGTTATTTGCAAATTTGTTTTGTCATTAGTCCCACCTTCTGCTATAGGAACAATATGATCTATATCCCAATCTCTATATCCTCCTACTGTATCCCTATTGACTACTCTACCACAAAAATCTCTTCCAGTATCATTGTCTCCAAATACTCTAAACCAAATTTCGGGAATCTTATCTTGATGTGTATTATTGACTAAAGTATCCAACTTTATATTATTTGTTGAATTAGTAGATTTTTTTTGTGAATTAACTTGCTTTTTAGCATTTGATACATTCTGTGTTTTGTTTTGTGTAGAATTATTGTTTGATTTAGAAGCTACAACAACATTGTTGCTTTGTATCTTGGGTTTCAAAGCAATAATCTTATAATTGCTTATATCTGTATCTGCTTTTTTAGAGTCAATCTTTTGTATATCCCAACCTTTAATTGAATCAGCTCTTTTAACGGCATCCTTTCTTATAGTATTTCCATCCAACTTAATCTCTAATTGTTTAGGATAAAGCTTGTCCCAAACTTTTATATTCAACGATTTTGCCATAGTATCCCTTTGTTTTTATCACAACTGTTTTTCAATTTTTATTGCTCTATTATTCATGGTGCAAGAGGACATTGACCATCTCTCAATACAAATTTGTATGTATTGATATCAACTATACCAAGCACTTTGTCACTATCAACAAGTTGCATCAAAAATTCTGCCATTTCTTTTGCAGTATGGTACTTAGATAAATTTTGTTTGTAACTAAATTCTTTTACATCTGCAGCAACTTGTGAAAACTCTGTTTCAGTCACAGCTGGTGCAAGAACTTTGGCTTTGCATTTATTTTTGTTATCCCTAAGTTCTTGAGCCAAAATCTCAGTAAATGAACTAACAAAAAATTTTGTAGCACAATAAACGGCATTTGATGATAGAATATGATATCCAACAAAAGATGATACATTGATGAGTTGAGTACTTGATTTATCTTTATAATCTCTTATAAACAAATTAGATAAAATAGTAAGCGCAGTCACATTGAGACTGAGCATAGTATTTATTTTATTAAGATCCGCTTCACCAACCAAAGCTCTATCACCAAAACCAGCATTATTTACAAAAATATCTATCTCAATATCTTTTAAACTATCATAAAATTTGTAAACATTATCTATATTACTCAAATCAACAACCTTAACAAGCACAGATAGTTTATCATTAATTTCAATAATTTGTTGTCTAAGCTTATTAAGTTCATTTTCTCTTCTAGCCACTATAACTAGATTATGTCCTCTTTTAGCAAATGCAATAGCAGATTCATAACCTATTCCACTACTTGCCCCTGTAATTACTGTATACTTCATATTATATTTTATATTTCCCTTTTATTTAAAGTGTTGTCAAAATAATTTTCAACAAAGCTAGTGATTGTATCTTACACCATTGCGTCATATTTGTGAAAAACACTGCTCATTTGTATTTGATTTTGCACTAGTTTCCTCTTTATCCTTTTAGAAAAATGCATCGCAAAACTACCTACTATGAAAGCTTCTAACAATATTTGCAAACCTGCACCTACAAAAAGTGTCATAAAAACTGTTCTCCAATCAAACTCATAACTTGTCAGTCCTATTGGTGCATATGCCAATATATTAAAGGTACTGTCATCTGCCAATTGTGCTATTAAAGTACTAATTATTGCTGCCAAAAAGAAAATTATATTTTCTTTTATGCGTGATTGGCAATAAGCTTTGACTTTGTCAAAAATATAAATATTGCACAAAGTAGCAACTATAAATGCCAATATAGATGCTAGTACAATACGCCAATGACTTTCAAATACCAATTTAAAGTTGTACGCCATCTCCGCCCTAGCATCATCTACAGGCAATGCCAATGCTAATAGCGTCAAAAGTATTACAACAATTTGACAAACTAAGGCAAATAAAGAAATCTTGTAAGCTGTATTTTTACCCCATACATCTACAACAATCTTTTGAATAACCATTACAGGAGCTATAAAGACAATACCAAATTCGTTGAGAGCTATATTGCCAAACCCAATTGGTCTTAAAGCATATATATTGAGAAGTACCAAAAACAATACAGAAAGTGCAACCAAGCCTACAAAGTAGGTTTGTACAGTAAAGATTGTTGATTTTGGTGTTTTTACTACAATTTCTTCTATCGTATAATTGTCATTGCGTTGCATATTTTCTCCTAGCATACTGCAAGATTTGCAATAGCTCGTTATCAAAACAATATATATGCTAAGGCAGATTGTCACATATACAATCGCCCTTTATAATTTCTATCAAGAAATTTGATGTCTAAAAAAAGTAAGTTGTCGCTTAGCATAGTTGCGTGTAGCTTGTTTGATTTGAGATATACATTGTTCCAAAGTATGCACACCATCAAAATAACTCAAAAGTTGTCTATAACCTATACCTTGCATACTTTGACAATTTCTATATGGTAACATTGTCTCAACTTCTTGAACTAACCCATATTTTATCATATCATCTACTCTTTTGTCTATTCTTTTGTATAATTCTACTCTATCCAAACTTATCTCATGCAACTGATATTGATATCTTGGAATAGCTGAAATTGTAAATTGTGACTTTGGTTTTCCCGTAACCATATAAATTTCTAACGCTCTTATAAGTCTCTTAGTATCATTAGAACCAATCATTGTAGCAGAAATATTATCAACTTTATACAATTTTTGATACAAATAACTGCTTCCTTTTTGTTGCAGTTGAGTTTCTAGCTCTTCTCTTATTTTTGGATCACTGTCCACATAGTCATGCTTGTACAACAATCCCTTGATATACAACCCCGTGCCACCAACAATAATTGGCAATTTGTTTCGTTTTAAAATATCCAATATAGCCAAATCTGCAAATTGAACCCAACTTGCTACACTAAATGATTGATTAGGTTGTACAATATCTATACAGTGATGTGCTATATTTTGCCTATCTTGCACACTAGGCTTGGCAGTACCAATATCCATACCCCTATATATTTGCATACTATCAGCAGACACTATCTCTCCATTATGACAAGAGGCATACCTCATAGCAAAGTCAGATTTGCCCGATGCGGTAGCCCCATAAATTATCATCAGTTTTTGCATATATAGTTTTATACTTACTTGCTATATCTAAGAATAATAAAATCTAGTGTCCTTTTATCAATACTATAATAGTATGATACCTTGGTTTATAAAAAGCAACCGAATAAATATATCAACAATAAAGATGCAACTAGCATTATTATTATACTACAGTATGTTATGCAATTATATTATTTGTATCTAATATAATTGCTTAATTCAACAATTACTTATTCTTCGTCATCAAACTCTTCAATTTCATCAGCGTGTTGTATATCTACTTTGTTAGCTTCCATATAAGCACGAACTTTTGCATCTATTTCAGTCAACAACGGCTTGTTGTTTTCTAACATTTGTCTAATATTGTCTCTACCTTGTCCCAATCGTTCGTCATTATAACTAAACCAACTGCCAGACTTTTGGATAATATCATACTCTATTGCCATGTCAAGTACACAACCCTCTGCACTTATCCCCTTGCCATACATTATATCAAACTCTGCCATAGTAAATGGTGGAGCTAATTTGTTCTTGACTATTTTCACTACCGTCCTATTTCCTATTACATCTTGTCCATCTTTAATTTGCTCCTTGCGACGCACATCAATACGAACACTCGCATAAAACTTGAGTGCCTTCCCACCTGGAGTAGTCTCAGGGCTACCATAAGAGATTCCAATTTTGTCTCTAAGTTGATTAATAAAAATTATTAGAGTTTTAGATTTATTGGCTGCACCTGCAAGTTTACGCAAAGCTTGACTCATAAGTCTAGCTTGCAAACCCATATGACTATCACCCATCTCACCATCTATTTCAGCTTTTGGAGTCAATGCAGCCACACTGTCTACTACAATACAATCAAAAGCACCACTACGAACCAAACTCTCTGCTATATCCAATCCTTGTTCACCATTATCAGGTTGAGAAATGTACAATTTAGATAAATCTACACCAAGCTTTCCGGCATATACAGGGTCTAAAGCATGTTCGGCATCTATAAATCCAACATGTCCGCCATTCTTTTGTGCTTGTGCTACGACATGCAAAGACAAAGTAGTTTTTCCGCTTGACTCAGGTCCATATATTTCTACTATTCGCCCTCTTGGCAATCCTCCAATTCCCAAAGCTATGTCTATAGAAAGACAACCTGTAGAAATAACCTCAGTTGCAACTATAGGTACTTCTGTAAGTTTCATTATAGAGCCCTTGCCAAAGTTTTTTTCTATTTGTCCTATTACCAAATCAATTGCCTTAGACTTTTCATCCTTGTCTTTTATAGAATTTTGCGTTGACTTGCTGTCTTCTGTGTTTTTCTTTGCCATAAAATTTCTTCCTTTATGTAAACTAAAATGATAGCAACATACCTAATTTTTTAATTATTCAACCTATATGTTGCCTATTCACTAAAGACATTAATACTACTTCTCTAGCAAATATTCTTACAATTATATGTATACATTATATGTTTTTAATACAAAAAAAGCAAGCTTTTAGGTACTGTTTTAAAATATTGATTACTTGTATTTTATTATACAAAGACATAAATAGGATACATTGATATTATCTTTACAAAAGTAACAATATAAATTATAATTAAAATCATGCCAAGCGACGCATTACATTATTATTTTTTAACTCAAGAATTAAATCAACTTCTCAATGGTGGAAAAGTCAACAAGGTATACAATACTGAGACTAACAATATAGTTTTTGCAATTAGAGCTAATAATCAAAATTATAATTTACTAATAAGTTGCAATCCAAACTATAGTAGAATACAGTTAAACACACACAAACTAGACAATACTAGCATTCAATCCAATCTTTGCATGCATATCAAGCGTCATCTTGTAGGAGCTACAATAAAAGAAATAAATACTGTCCAATACGAAAGAATTGTACAAATAAAATTTGTACATCATGACGAATTGGGCACAAAACATCAAAAAATTCTAGTAGCAGAACTCATGGGGAGACGGTCTAATATACTACTACTCAACTTGCCTGATATGACTATCTCTGATTGCTTATACAAGGCTTCTATAGATATAGCACCCAACAGACCAATTCTAGTAGGATTGCAATACAATCCACCTACACCAAGTATTCATATACAAAATATTATAGACAAGTTTGATAAATATGTTGATTTACAAAAAAATCCTTGCGTATGCTTTAAAAATGGTTTTTGTATAGATTGGTTTGTGCATCAACAATTACAACCTGACAATCTAGACTGCGACGAAATAAAAAAATTTGACACACTCTATCAATGTGTTGACTACTATTTTGAAAATGTATTGTCACAAAAAGCTATACAAGATATGTCCATACGGCTCAATAGTACCCTACAAGACTTGTACAAAAAAACCAACAAAAAGTATGCTAAAATTAAAAAAATTGTAGACCAATCAAAGGATTATGAAAAATATAAAATATTGGGAGAATTGTTAGTTGCCAATATATATTTGGCAAAATATGGCGACACACAAATTAAAGTATACAATTACTATGATAATTGTGATACAGTTATACAATTAGATCCCAAAAAAAGTCCTTCACAAAATTCTCAAGAATATTTTAAAAAATATAATAAACAAAAAAAGGCAATAGAAATATCTAATCCACAATTGATACAAATAGAACAAGATTTAGATTATTACAAATCATTGCAAGATATGATTGCACAAGCAATAGATATGGAAACATTAGATAGTATAGAACAAGAAATGATTCAATCAAAAATACTAATCACAAAATCTACAAGCAAGTACAACACAACACAAACTAGCGAACCACGAGTCTTTGAAATAGATGGTTTTATAGTAAAAATTGGTAAAAATAACATGCAAAATGACATACTATACAAAAAGGCTCATAGTACCGACATTTGGTTGCATGCTCAAAAAATTCATGGCAGTCATGCTGTAATATCATCTAGACCTAAAGTCCCAACTATACAGACTATAACTAAAGTTGCACAACTTGTTGTTTTTTTCTCTAAAGCAAAACATACAGATAAAGTCCCTGTAGATTATACTCAAATCAAAAATGTGTCCAAACCAAGAGGGTCAAAACCAGGATTCGTCACATACGCCAACCAAAAAACATTGTGGGTAAATCCTAGCAACGAATTATTGAAATAATTTATTATTTCTACTTATATTTGCAACAATAAAGTTTTTGTTATCTATCCTAACTTTGTAGCAATTGTTAACAGTTTTTTGTTTTTAATTTTATGTTTTTTAGACATGCAAAATTAGCAATATTCAATTTAATTTAATAGACAATTTATATAACATAATAAACAAACAAAATTTTTTATAATTAAATTTTGTAATGTCTCATTTGTCAACTTGTCTTTACCAAAAACATTTGCAAATTTTGGTAAAAAGGTATATAATCAATTCATGAAAATGTCAATTGCAAGCATATGTAAGCAGGGAGGGCGACAATACAACCAAGACTTTGTTGCATCTTCTATCAACAATTATTGTGCATGTCTAGTTGTATGCGACGGACTTGGGAGTTATGTAGGTAGTGAAGTTGCAAGTAGCTTGTGTGCCAACAGAATTTTGCAATCCTTTTCTAGCGTAAAAAAGGATAAAGCAACACCATTTGTAGACAAGACAAAAGTCCATGACTACATATTTGATGCTCACAACTATGTTGTAAATTATAAAGAAGACAAACCCAAATTAATAAGCAGTTGCACTACTGTAGCTACCCTATTTACAAATTACAATACCACAATCTTAGCTCATATTGGAGATAGTAGAGTATATTATTTTAGTGATGGAAAGCTACAAATGCAGACACTAGACCATAGCATGGCTCAAGCCGCTGTAGAAAGAGGTGAGATAAAGTTGAGCGAAGTGCGTACACACAAGGACCAAAACAAACTTACTAGAGTATTAGGGAGTGACTATTTTGCAGAACCTGACTGTCAAGTTTTAGACAAACCATTGCAATCAGGTGATTGGTTTTTGATATGTACTGACGGTTGGTGGGAATATGTCTTTGAAGAGGAAATGGAAGGTATACTTAGAATATCAAAATCTCCAGAAGATGCCATATCACGAATGGAAAAAAGGCTAATCAAAAGAGCACCATACAACAATGACAACTTTACTGCAATTGTAGCACAAGTTGTATAATCCAATCATTGAATAAAATAGATACAAAGATAAACAATAAATTTTTGTAATAGATAAGTTTATATAGTTGCAAAAATTTTTATTTGCAAACTATATTTTGCTTTCACTCTAATTAATATGGAATCTAACCGCAATAACAAAACAACATGCCTATCTTGCTTTGGTGAGTTGGGTGGTGATAGGGTTTGTACTACATGCAAACAAAAAGCAGATGACACCCCATCACCTTCTCACCATATTGCGGCGAGAACTGTTTTGCATAAAAAATATTTGTTGTGTAAGGCTATAGGTGAAGGTGGTTTTGGTATAACTTATCTTGCATGGCGTATGACAGATGGCGTAAAAGTAGCCATAAAAGAACTGTTCCCCAATGCATATGTATATAGAACACCTCGCTCTAATTGCTTACAACTCAAAGATAAAGCCAATCTAATCGCAAATACAAAATGCATAAATAGATTTATGCATGAAGCAAAGACATTAGCATCACTAAAAAATACTGCAGGTATAGTTGATGTACTTGATTTTTTTAATACAAACAAAACATCTTATATAGTAATGGAATACTTAGAAGGGCTTCAACTTAAGTTGGTACACAAGCAAAAAGGTAATCTAAAGTTTGACGAACTATATCAAATGTTGTTGCCTATCTTTGATGGATTGCAAAGCGTACATCAAAAAGGATTGATACACAGAGACATAAGTCCAGATAATATAATTATAACCAAAAATGGTGCAAAATTAGTGGACTTTGGAGCATCAAAACGCCTAAACTATCATGACAACTCAATGTCAATTGTCCTAAAACACGGTTTTGCTCCAGAAGAACAGTACAGAAAACATGGTGAACAAGGTCCTTGGAGTGATGTATATGCATTAGCATGCACAATGTACTTTTGTCTAGTTGGCAAGTTGCCTCCAGAAAGCATACAAAGACTTTACAAAGACAACATTATACCACCATCAAATATGAATGCAGTAATCTCTAAATCTCAAGAAATAGCATTGATGAGAGCATTAAGTGTATACTCTAAAAACAGATATCAAAGTATATTAGAATTCAATCAAGCTTTGCAAAAATCCAAATTAAAACAAATAGTCAAACCCGAATCGAATACTAAAGATACTATAAAAAGTATATATAATAACAAAAATCTTGACAATTCAAATATTGACGATGTGCCTACAACTCGTAGGCATAGCAATTTTTATTCCAATTTACTAGGACAAAAAAAGAAGTAATTATATTATCAATATCTCATAAAAACACATTATGCACAAAGAACAACTTCAAGGAATAGAAAAATCTGCTGAAAGAGCAAAGTTAATAAATTTGGGATTAAATCCTGAAGATACAAAAAAATATACTATTGGTATCGTGTATGCTAATTCACCCAAAAGCACTTTAAATATACAAGATACTATACACTACATACAACAAGGAATATTGTTGAGTGGTGCAATTTCTCTTGTTTTCCCACTTACTTGTGTAGATGATGGGCTATCATTAACAGAAAATAGCAACTATTGTCTGCCTTATAGAGAGCTTTTGGCTGATAGTGTACAGTCACTTATAACACTGCATCATTTAGATGGTGTAGTGTTGGTTGCAAATTATGACCATGCAATTGCAGGATTGCTGATGGGAGCTATTCGCACGGCTACCCCTTTAATAGTAACTAGTTTTGGATTTTCAAATGATTTGAATAATTCTCATGGATTAATTTCTGTATTAAATACTATTGGACAAGTCAAAGCAGGGGCTACCAGTCTAGATAAATTGACAAACCTAGAACAACAGTCTTTAAACAATTATGGATACCCCCATCTCCACTCTATGGCATGCATTTGTGAAGCTCTAGGTATAGCTAATTTTGGTTGTGGAACTACACCTTCAAATACAAACTCACATTATATCTTATGTAGACAATCAGGACATGACATAGTCAAACTTGTTCAAGAAAGTATACAACCAAAAATGCTATTGACAAAAAATGCATTTGACAATGCATTAGCACTATCGTGCTCTATAAGTGCAAATTTGGATTGCGTTCTACACTTAATCGCAATAGCCAAAGAATGTCAAATAAAATTATCATTTGAAAACTTTTCCAACATATCTAGCAAAGTACCTACCCTAGTTGCCATGCACCACAATGGACAAAGTTCTTTGGATTTTTACAAAGCTGGTGGTGTTGCTGTAGTTTTAAATCAATTATTAACAGAGGGATTAATTGATGGAAATGTATTAGGAATAAATTTAAAACCTTTATCACAAAATATAACAAAATATTTTTCTAATGATGAAAATATTATTAGACCCAACAGTAATCCATATACAAATATGGGAAGTATTGCAGTACTAAAGGGCAACATAGCAGAATATGGAGCATTGATTCGTCGTACACCCAATAATAGCACAAAACCATTTGTAGGGCGTTGTAGAGTGTTTGATAGTGCAAAAGATGCTCTATTGGCTTTACTAGTTGTAGAAAATATAAAGTCTGGTGATTGTATTGTAATAAAATATGAAGGAGCCAAGGGAGCTCCTGGATTGAGAGATCTATATGCACTATATGCTATATTGGTAGGATATGGGATACAAGATACTGTTGCAATTGTGACTGATGGTAGAATAAGCTTTGGAGATGGCTATTGTGTAGGATATATTACTCCCGAATGTTATCTTGAAGGTGAACTTGCAATTGTTAGAGATAATGATAAAATTATTATAGATATACAAAAAAATAAAATAGAATTGGATATACCTTCAAAAGAATTTAAACATAGAATAAAAAGATATGACTACAAACTAAATACCAATATTGGATGGCTAGCTCGTTATACACATTTAGTACAACCAAATACAGATGGAACTGTGTTGCAAATTTCACAAAATAAAAAATAATTTAAAACTAAAGATAATTAGGAAATTATAATGGAATACAAAATTTCGCTACTAATAGGTGATGGCAATGGGAAACAACTAATTCAAGCTGCTGCCGATATATTGAGTGCAATAAAACTCAAATATGGTCACAACTTCAAATTCAAATACAGTGATATTGGTGGCGAAGCTATAGCCAAAACTGGCGTTGCTTTGCCACAAGATACTATAGACACATGTTTAGATTGCAATGCAACACTAATAGGAACAATTGGAAACCCCAAATACAATGATGTGTTTGGGGTAGATCAATCTAGGTTATGTATTCAAAAACTATACAACAATCTAAAACTGTATGCCACAATCGTACCACTAAAATACCTAAATATACTCCCCCACTATTCGCCCCTCAAAGACAAAATACTCAAACAAAATATAGATATAACATTTGTAATAGAAACTTCTAGTGGCGTGTTTAGTAGTGATAAGGGATACAAAACAAATACCACTCAGGGGATGCAAGCATTTGATTCTACAACAATAACTACAAATCAAATACAACGAATTAGTACTTTGGCATTTGAACTTGCAAAAAAATCTGACAAAACTATCACTTTGGTTGATATGGCTGACTGTGCATTGTCTAGTATATTATGGCGACAAACTATAAAAAAAACATCTAGTCTATATCCTACTGTAAAATATCAATCAATGTCTATAGATGACTTTACATCTTTACTTATCACTAAACCACAAGACCTAAATATAGTTCTTAGCAATGCACTTTTAGGCAAAATAATACTTTCACAAGCGAGTGCGTTAACTACAAAACATAGTTTGCCAAAAGTAGTTTTGGGGGCATACAACTATGGTGTATATGGGGCATACAACTATTATACTCAAAAAGATTATACAAATCCAATTGGAATAATTATGTCAGTTGCTCTAATGCTAAAATATAGTTTTAACCTTAATCAGGAGTCCAACAATATAACCCAATCACTAATAAGAATACTAAAGTCAAACAAATCTAGCATATTAGGTAAAAATATGAAAATAGAAAAATTTACTGAACAAGTATGTATAAAAATAATTAATTTTTAAGCAAAAGATACCCACACTACCTTCCGGTAAGATGGGATACTTCGCACGCACAGGCATATCCCTATACCTATCGTTTATTATAGCAACCTAACTCTATTCCCACTCCTAATGGGTTTATAGGATACCCACATTTGTTAGGGACTATAACAACTCAGGGTATACACACTGTGGGCAAATTAGATTACCGTTTTTTGGAGCTATATTTGCATTAAATCAAAGTTTGTTTCCAAAGTATGCTTCTGGCCTTATTCAAAGAGATGACAATTATATATTTGTTAGTCGTGGTTTGGTACATACAAAATACACGCCACTACGAGTCAACAATAAACCTGAATTGGCTTTTTTGACACTAGTAAGGCAACAAGACAATTAACTCAACCAAACGGATGACGAAATTTTTCACACTTGACAAAAACTATATTAATCTATATACTTATTATAGAGGAGAATATAATTATGTTATACAATCAAAAGACAACATTTCTTAGCAAATCAACACTAGTTGTAACCTTAATTTTATTAGGTGCATTATTGATGGCTTGTAGCATAGGCAAAGGTAATTCCATAAGCTTTCACAAAGATGAAGTAAGCGTTAAGGCAGGTTCTACCGTAGATGTAGGATTGGATTATTCTATGGAAAATTCTAGCATTAAGGTAGAAAGTTCAAATCCTGATATAGCGACTGCTGAAATTTATTATGCTAGTGACAATAAAAATGAAGTAGAAGGCGTTAGAATAACTGGTGTAGCTAATGGTCAGTGCCAAATTATAGTAAGCCTATGGAAAGATGATAAGGAAGTAGCCAAAGATACATTGACTGTAACTGTGACTGAGTAGTTTTTTTAGGCTCTTTTCAAATGTTGGGGTATAGGGAAATTTAGTATAATAGAAGTAATGTAGTTTAGAGAGTATAACAGGTATAGGTTATAGGGGGTACCCCCTATAACCTATACCTGTTATACTGGGGTAATTTATCCACAATGGAGTATTCTATTTCTAAATCTTTTAAAATTTTGGTATACATAAGCATTGCGTTTTAGTCCCTTGATTTTGTTGTTCTTACCCTTTGTAAAGCCATTAGTTAAATGCGTCCTTTTTGAGTTTAGTATATACTCAAACCAATTGCTAAATGCTATTATAGCATCCTTAAACTCAGGCAATCTACTCTCTTATACTGTATCTATCCACTGTCGAAATAGTACTCTTGCTTTCTCATAATCATCACTCGTTATAGAATCACAAATAATTCTTTCAACGACCACGCTGCTTGCCAATCTAAATGACAATCAAGCAAATTAAGCAACTGTATCATTTGTGTATCAGTTATTTGATTGTAGTCTTTATAGAATAGTTTTCTACATCTCTTATAATTTAATCTCTTATCTTTGGATATTTCTTTTTGTAGTCGTTTGCGTACTTTGTCCAAAGCACAATGACTTGTCTTACGAAATGATACTTATATGCAACAATCATAGCGTTTTTGAAGAAGAATTTAGATAAATCTCTATAGGCTTCCCACATATCCATAACAACAGTTTGTACACAATCACGCTCTTTAAAGTGTTTGAAGTAGTCAAATAAGTCAGTCTTAAGTCTAGTAGGTGTATCACTGTGGTCTTTCTCTACATATCTCTCCAACCTAAACTTTGTTTTTGGGGCAAATGGTACAAGCTCTGTCATTCCATCTAATGTTATTTGTGAGGTGTCCAACTCCTCGTCTAGTCTATCCTCTATAAATATTGGGGCGGTTAAATGCCATTCCAGTTGCAGCATTATAATCACAAGCAACAACATAAACTCAAGAAAAAAATGTAATACAAACTAATAACAATTTAAAAAACTTGCTCATTTTCTTCCCACACAACTTCAACAGCTGTTCCGTCTTTGACAGATATTGAAACATCGTATAAATCCTTATAATTTTTATCTTCGGCTAGGTAACCTTTAAATTTAAAGCCTTCACGAGTTGGATTGTAGCCCTTATTAGAATCAGTTACCCCATCAATGCTTTTTGCGGTTTTGGTGAATTGCTTCACAAATGGTTTATTTTCTGTTTTGCCAAGCACAACGCCATAAACCACAACTGGTCCAGTTCTACTTCCAGTAAATTGAGAATGCCAACCACTTGGTTTTTCTTCAAAACCTTCAACATAAATTGTTGTGTATGCAAATTTATTATCCATAGTTTCTGAACCAACTATACCACTCACAACGGTTGAAACTGTTTGCGGAAGAATAAGCGTTTGCAAATTAAAGCATTGATAAAACGCTTTTGTCTCAATTATTTTGAGAGGCGTATTGCTTGGCAATTCAAATCGTTCAAGTGTGCTTTTCAAAAATGCTCCACTGCCAATTTTTTGCAAATTGCTTTTACCATTGAAAATTATTTCAGTTAATGGTGCTTCTCTAAACGCATTTGCACCAATTGAAATGATTGATTTTGGCAAAATCACAGTATGCAAACCCATGCTATTTTTGTAAAAAGCGTCGTCAGCAATACTTAAAACGGGCAAGCCTTTGTAAAATTCTGCAACTTCAAACGGTCTGTTTTGCGGAATTGAAGATGCAAAAACTTCATAACCCGTTTTGTCAATATTCAACTGATACGAACCGTCACCTAGCCAATTTACATAAAAATTTGCGTCATGGGTCAAAACAACATTGCTTGGAATTTCATTTTCAAAAACGAGTCCACCACCGTAAATATTACTTGACCATCCACCAAATCTTAAATAACTATTTGAAATCAAGCCACTCGGTAAATTTGTTTCTTCTCCATTTGTGTGCAAAACTTCATCTATTTGCGTTGAAAGAACACTGCCGTCAATATCAACAAAACTGATTTTATAAGTCTCGCCTGACCATTTTGCATAAAGCGTAATGTCACTCAAAATGTCAGTCGCTCCAAGTTTTGTAAGAGCGTTTCCTTCAAACTTTTCGTTATCAAACCAGCCTTCAAATTTAAAACCGTCACGCTTTGCATCAACCAAAATCGTTTCAACATTAAACTCATGCTCAGTCGGCGAGTTATCCCCCAATTTTCCACCATTAAGTTGATACTTAATGAAAAAAGTTTTTGCATTCCATTTTGCTGACAAATTTATATCTGCAGTGTATTTTGTTGGCTGAAGTTCACTATTCTCAACATATCCGTCATCATCAAACCAACCACCAAAACTATACCCAACTAATGTTGGAGTAACAAGTTTTGTTTTCTCGCCAAAAGTGTGCATTGTTGGAGAGTTTTCACCAAGCATTCCGCCATTTAAATGGTAAATAATTTTGTAACTTTCAGCATCAAACTTTGCGTATAAATAAATTGTATCAAACGAATTTTCTGACTCAAAATCAGGTGAGATTTTGGTCATCACATCACCCGAAAAATTCTCATTCAAAAACCAACCTTGAAATAAATACCCCCGCTTTGTTGCTCTTTTCAAAATGGTTTCTGTACCTTCAATGTGTTCAAGCGGAGAATTTTCGTCAACCGTCATGCTATTGCCAATATATTTAATACCCCAAACTTTTTGTGCGGGTGGAGATGGTGGATTTTTATCTTCATTTTGATTTGCATTTTTGCTACAAGCCACAAAAAATGTTGTGAGTAAAAACAAAATGATAAGTAATGGTATTATTCTTAATTTTTGTTTTGTTATTTTAATCATTCCAATCTCCTCTCCAATTTATTATACCACATACCACAAAAACTAGCTTTTTTTAATTCCAGCCCATTGTGCTATTGCAGATATCAATAATGGCAAAGTAACTATTAAAACTCCACCTTTTAATAAATCACATACAAAATTTTCTAGTATTATATGTGATTTGTATTTTAAGATTATTTTTGAGAAATATAGATATTTATAAGATAATTGCCCTGTTGATTCTCAACAAACATCATTTCATATATTGTTGTTTTAAAGTTGGACAATGTAACAATTGTTTTGTTATCATAATTTATTAATACAAATGGACTATCTTTATAATATCCAACTAGATAATCAAACCCATGTTGGGCAATGGCAGTATATTTGTTTTCTTCTACTCTATCTAATGCTGTTATTGTAAACATAGGTGGAAAAAACATTCCATATCTAAAACCAATCACTGTTTGAGAAGTAATTATATATGAAAAAGAAAAACTGTAGTGATAAATAATGTAATACGCTACACTATTTTTTTGAGAAGAATTTATATACGATATACTAATCAACAATGCATCAACTTTAGTGCTTTCATTTTTTTCATCTAGCAATTTAGCATCAAATTCTATTTGACTAACATCAACATTATCTTCTTTTTCAATAATTTCTTTTAATTGAACTAAAGTTAATGAAGTATTCAAATAACATTCATTTTGCCACTTTACTCTCTCTACCTCATCAATATCTGGATCAAACTTGTAGTTATAACAGTAGTCATCAACATAATTCCATTGTGTTCTCTGATTATTTATACGCAAAAACCAAAGAAAAAATAAAATATCAATGTAGCAATAGCAATAAGTACAAGAACTGAAACCAAAAAGATAATCCATATTTTCTTCTTTGCCATATTTTTAAACTCCTTACCCTTTACCATAAGACACAATTAATATCTAAAAAATCTACAATATGTACCATATTTATCTTGCTATTAACTCAATAAAATGATTACATTGTGTCAACACAATATTGCACAACTTTCTATATAGTATACTATATTCTATTTTAATTTGCAACCAACTTTATAAATAAAGATTGTAAAACTAGAGTTAATACAACATATCATTATATTAATAACTTCCATATATTTACAGCAATATATATATATTTACAAATTAGACACATTAATGTATAATTAAAGTAAGATTAAGGAGAAACACTTATGAACTTAGAATATTTTGATTTGAACATAGAAAAGGTTTTGGAACATTGGAATGTAGCTTTTGCTATTAGGGAATTTATTTCAAATGCTCTTGATGAACAAAAATTGACAAACACTAAAGACATTGAAATTTTTAAAAATGGATCTAATTGGTACATAAGAGACTTTGGCAGAGGTATAAAAGTTGAACACTTTTCTCAAAATGAAAATCCAGAAAAACTAAAATCATCTAATCTAATAGGAAAATTTGGTGTTGGATTGAAGGATGCTTTGGCTGTTTTGGATAGAAATAATATAAAAGCTAAAATCAGTTCACGGTATGTATCTGTACAGACTCAAATGATAGCAAAAGGCAACTTTGGAATACAAACTTTACATGCAGTAGTTGATAAAGAAAATGTACAAAAAGATTTTTGTGGAACACTTATTGAAATAAATGTTGATGACTATACAATAGAACAAGCAAAAAGCTTCTTTTTACATTTTAATAAAAATGCTATTTTACTAGAATGTACCAAGTATGGTGAAATTTATTTGCAACAACAAGTACCCGCTATATATGTAAATGGTATAAAAATTGCAGATGAAGAGAATTTTTTATTTTCTTACAATATAACTAATATAAATACAGCACTTAAAAGAGCTTTGAATAGAGAACGCTCAAATGTAGGTAAAGTTGCCTACAGCAATACTATAAAACAAATACTATTAGAATGCAAAAGTCAAGATGTCTTATCAAAACTTATTAAAGATTTATCAAATTTTGTAAAAGGTACACAAAAAGATGAAAGTAAATGGATAGATGTAGCAGAATATGCTACACGAGTTTTAAATAAAACGGGCAAACATGTATTTGTTAGTGCTTTAAATCCACTAGATACCAATCAAATGGAGATTGCAAGAAACACAGGTAGAGAAGTTATAACATTGCCAGATAATTTATTACAAAAAGCACGAGATAATATTTATACTTTTCAAAATGCTAAAAAAGAATATAGCGACTCTTTTGTATTAGAATTTATAGATTATGATCAATTGACAAAAGAAGAACAGATGGTTTTTGATATATCAAAGAATATAAGAGAATTTTTTATAGAAAGAAACTTTAAAAAACTACCTGAGATTAAAATAGTAAAAAAACTATCTCTTTTAGTCATGGCAAGAGGACTTTGGGATGGACGACTTATATATGTACAACGCAATGTTTTGTTAGACAAATTGGATTTTGTAACAGTAGTATCTCACGAATATGCACATTCACTAAAAAACAACCATGACAACACTAGAGAATTTGAAAATGATTTAGGCGATATTTTGGGGCAATATGCAATAAAGGCATTAGGTATTATATAAGTCACAAATCTAATAAATAAAATTGCAAGTTGATAGAATTTTATGTATTATATAAACAACAAGTAGAGTGCATACTCTACTTGTTGTTTGGAGCTGGTGAGAAGAATCGAACCCCCAACCTACTGATTACAAGTCAGTTGCTCTACCGTTGAGCTACACCAGCACGATTATCAAGACACAATTTGACTTGTGGTGCCCCGTCGCGGAATTGAACCACGGACACAGGGATTTTCAGTCCCTTGCTCTACCGACTGAGCTAACGAGGCAAGTTTTGGTCAATCTCTCACATTGAATATAATACATTATCAATATTCGTCAAAAGATTAACCTAAATTACATTGACATATACATAACAAATATACTTAAATGGCGACCCGTATCGGGCTCGAACCGACGACCTCCAACGTGACAGGCTGGCGCTCTAACCATCTGAGCTAACGGGCCAAAAAATAATATATCAATGTTATTGGTGGGCCTTCAGGGACTTGAACCCCGGACCAACCGGTTATGAGCCGGTCGCTCTAACCAACTGAGCTAAAGGCCCCCATAAGGAGATAATCTAGTGGTCGAGGTGGAGAGACTCGAACTCCCGGCCCCATGGTCCCAAACCACGTACGCTACCAACTGCGCTACACCTCGTCAAACAAAACAATTTGATTGCAACCCCAAAGCCACAATCAATCATTTGTACTATTGTACAATAAATTTTAAATGTTGTCAATTGTTTTACATAATTTTCTATTATATATTTTAATATTTTGTGTCAATGTCAATTGTAAAGTAAAAAGCAACGATTGGTATAAATAAGTTTGTTTGTATTAAAAATATCAATATTACTTAAACATATCTAAATTAGATATATAGTATTTTTATTAATATTAGTTATTCTCATATATGTTTTAAAATACATTAACCAATTTAGTTTTGAAAATATAAGTACATGACTTAGATAATTATTATAGTAATTATGCTACTCAACTAAATTTAGTTTTAAATAATAAACTAAAATTGAATTAATAATACCTGTCATATAAGTTAATATTTGTCTTGATAAAATTATCTCAAATATATCAGGACTAATCTTATTTTGATGCACTAAGTTATTACGCAAGTCTAATCCTATTTTACCATATTTACCCTTATCATTAGACAGAATATACTTCAACGCATTTGCATGATGCTTGCCTAAAACCAATTGCACATGTTCATTTTCTAATAATTGTTTAAGCTGTAATTGCATTACATTGGCATACTCTTCATTTGATTCTTTACCAACAATTGCTCTCAACAATTTCTCTATAAACCCCAAGCTATAAAATATAAAAGATGAACAATATGCTTTTTGATGAACAGAATTATCATTATCTTTAATAAACCAAAATAGCTCAGCCAAAAATCGCCAATCTTTTTGCAAGTCATCTTTTATTGACAACTTTGATTTAATTTCTTTCATTATACTTAATATAATTTCAAAAAATTGTCGTTTTCTATCCTTAACTGAAAAATATTTAAAAAACATAATTTGTTGAATATTTGTAAATAAACTAATATCGCTAACAATCCTATGAGTATAATATTCATTGTGCATTCGTTCGTCCCTACACATTTCAATCAAGTCTATTTGCCATTTCTCAGTTGTATCTTTTATAAAATCAACATAGTCAAATTGTGAAATTATTTTATTTGTTCCATCATCATATTTTACCGGCATATGTGTCAATTGCAAAATATCAATGTATGGTTCTTTTTTTATTTGCCAATAATCCTCAAGTATTTTAACATCAACTTCTCTGTTAATTTTAAATCCCGTTTTTTCAATCCATTCACTCAATAATTTTTCAATCTTTGATATTATTATTGGCTTGTCGTTATATAGAGTAGATTTTAATTCTTTCAATATATCATATCCATCAAACAATATTCTATGATATTGAAATGCATTATCTTTTTCTTCCAACACATCTTCATAAGTTTTAAGTAATTGATTAAATAATTCTAAATCTATTTTTGATATATCTTTATCAATATTGTTTATAGCTTTATGGAACTCAAAAGACCTTTTATCTATATTGACTAAAAGATATTCTTTGGTCATGTACTTTTCTACAAATGATTGTAATACTTGTTTATTTGCTTTAAAAAACTTTTTAAAATCTTTAATGTCCCTTGCTATATAAAATGGGTACATACACTCAACTACTTGTTTAATTTCATTAGTAGATAATCTTGCAAAATTTTTCTTAACAAACTCATATCCACAATGCATAATAATATCATTATTCAAAATTGCATCAATATTTGCTTTTACAAATTTTAATATATTATCAAAATTAAATTTTTCAAAAACTGAATTAATACATGATAAAACTTCTTTTATTATTTCTACTATGTTTTCTCTATAAAATAAATTATCAGGTTTAAGTTTTACTATATTTGTTAATATAGAATCTTTATTTTTACATGACAAAAAAATAAACATATAGTCAATAAACCCATCTATATTATCTACATTAAAATTATATTGCTCAAAATATTCTCTTATAGCAATACAATCTATTTCTTGCAAAAATATAATGTCATCATGCCAATCATTATTAAGAATATACAACAATTGATTATTTCCATTTCGTAAATTTAAATTGTTGATTATATTCATATGCTAATTGCTATTTTATCAAAGATTTTGTAACATCTTTTTTAGTAAAAAGTGATAGAAATATTTGGAAAACAACTAAATCTTTGAAGCATTTTATGTATTTTGTTTGTAGTATAGTGTTTTGTGTGCTTCAAGTCAAGCTAATTTAGGTTGTTTTTATATGACTGTATATATTATATATTACACCTGTTGAATATAGTAGGTTGGTTAACTTTTCTTATCTTAATATCAAATAACTCTTTTATAAACCCAAACTTCACTTTTCTATTTAAGCATTCAATAGTTATGTTTTGTATATAGCAATCATACAATAGCATATGATACATGCATTTGTAGAAGTTTTGGTGCAATTTCTTAAGGCTACCAAAATGAGTAATTGGCTTATTACAATGATGATTTCTTTTTTGCCTATAGCAGAATTGAGATTAGGGATACCTATTGGAATGCGATTGGGGCTTGACAATTTTCAAGCATGGTTGTTTAGTTTTGTTGGCTCTAGTATGGCTGCCCCTATTGTACTTATTTGCTTTGTACCAATACTTGACAAAATGTCTCAAACAAAAGGATTTACTGCTATTTCTAGCATATTTACTGGTATATTTAGTACACACGCACAAAAGCTTGAAAAAAACAAACAAGAACAAAAACCAAAATCTCAACTCAAACGATGTATTGCAGTAGTACTGTTTGTAGCTATGCCGGGTCCTATGACTGGCGTATGGGGTGGTGCTGCCGTAGCATGCTTGCTCAAATTGGATTTTTTCAAATCAGTAATTAGTGTTGTATTGGGCAATCTCATAGCTAGCTTATTGGTATTGGCATTTAGTGATATGTTTGATATTTTTTTAGACTATATTATAGTAGCATTACTAATACTTGCTGCAATTAGTATATTGACATTGATTTTTAAATTTATAAAAAAAGTATTGAGAATCAAAACAAAGGTTGTAGACAAAGCATTGAGTACAATTGGCAACAACAAATAAAAATCTATAACATCAACAAAAACAGTGCAATACTAATGCACTGTTTTTACTTTCAAACTTTAATTTATATTAGAGTTTTTTGCTACAATAATTATGCACAAATAATTATTACTGTATCAATCAAAATCTTCATAATATCAGAACAAATAGTATCCAATCTCAATACCAAATCATTCATATTATCAATCAATATTTTGTATATTGAAAATACTTTATTGTCAATATTTTCTCTCTTGCTCAAATCTTGTAATTGTGCCAACTTGATAACGCACTCAGATTTTATAACTTCTATCAAATAGTTCAATTTGCCATAACTCACACTATAATTGCCAAATCCATTTATTTGTTTGTTTAATGTATAAACAGTTTGCATAGGAAAATCAATTAAATCATGTAATAATAATACAGTAGACTTATCACTTGCAACGCAATTTTGTTTTGAGCGTTCAAAGTATGCTATAGTTTGGTTGTTATCTAAACTATCTACAGATTGTACAATTTTAGAATAAACTCTATAAATTCCATCTTTCCCCAAATGCACATATCCTGCACCACCATTTTTAAAATCATTATCTGCAGCTATTTGAGCTTTTTGCAATTGTTCAAATTCACCAACTTGTACTACAGCAATATTTTCCGTCTGCAATTCTATTAAAAAACTAGGGTTTAAAAAAGCATTGTATCCAATAATACCACCACTCAACAATACACTAATCAGCAACACAAAACTAATTATAAAATTGTGATTAAATTTTACAACCCTATAATTGTAAGAATATGGTATAGAATAATCATCGCTATTGAAATGAGACTGAATATTGTCCATTAAGTTGCTCCACAATAAATTTTCATCCAAATCATGTATAATTTAAAGTTAGATAATTTATTTACAAACTACTACTATTCCAACGATAACTACAATCAAACAACATACACTTGCTACACTTGTTGTCACAATCTATCCCCGGTCTAAAGTGTGGACTGCTTACATCGGGTACTGACATTGATATACTATCTTCATGCCTAGATTGCCTAGATTGAGAGTTTTGATCTCGTTCATTACTTTTGTCTTGGTCAGTAGTTGTGGACCGAGATTTTTGCATTACCTCTACCGATGTTTGCTTTTGAAAAACTTCTTCATCTTGCTCATCTAATTCTACACTATTTATACGCACTCTCTCACCTACTCTTTCTCTATTTGGTCTATCTTGAGAATATTGCATTATACATACCAAAATAATATCTTCACCTATTTTTTCTACAGATTCCCATGGCAAAAATATTGGCTCGTTGTTTCTAAAAATAATATTCTTTCGTACAGGTGGTACAACTAGTCCCAAAATTTTGCCATCTCTTGTTCCAAATACTATATCTATAATACGACCAAATCTCTTTCCATCTATACTATTAATAACTTCTTTTGCACGAAGTTCGGCAAAAGAAAATGTATTGTGATTTCTACTTCTTTTTGACATAATATTAAGAAATGGTACTTGTAGTAATAGTTAAAAACAAATTATACTTTACTCGCAATAATTGCTAAGAATAAATATAATTCACACTTTCAAAACTCTTAAAACTATTGCCTATACAACCAATTGCTCCATGAAGTATTATACTATCAAAATATCACAAATATTACAAAAGCTGTCAAAATACTACTATCTAGTGCATAAAAATCAATTGAAAAAACAAAACTACTTTGGTATACTTATTTTATTAATCTTAAGTTTGTTATTTTTTAACAAACTATTATTAAAAACTTCTGGAAATTAAAATAAAAAATATGAATAACAGAGTAGTAATTTGTGGTATAGATACCGCCAACCTTCCAAAGATAACGCACAAAGAGACTATAGAACTTATCAAACTAGCCAAAACAGGAGATGAAAAAGCTAGAGAACAGTTTTTGATGTCTAATATGCGACTTGTATTGAGTATAGTGCAACGCTTTGGCAACAAGAAAGAAGCTATAGATGATATATTTCAAGTAGGTTGCATTGGTCTAATCAAAGCAATGCAAAATTTTAATACTGAATATAATCTAAGATTTAGCACATATGCTGTACCTATGATTATAGGCGAAATTAGAAGGTATTTGAGAGACAATAGTGCTGTACGCATTAGTCGCAGCATAAGAGACAATGCTTATAAAGTACTTCAAGCTAGGCAAGCTCTAGAGACCGGAATGGACAGAGAAGCATCTTTAGAAGAAATAGCAGCTACAATAGATTTGAGTGTAAAAGAAGTAGTGTATTGTCTAGATGCTATAAGTGATCCTGTGTCAATATTTGACCCTGTATACCATGATGATGGTGATACAGTTATGGTTATGGATCAACTTAAAGACCACAAAAATATAGATGAAAACTGGCTTAGCAATGTCAATCTAAGTGATGCTATCAACAAATTGTCGCCAAGAGAAAAAGAAATTTTGATGCTAAGATTTTTTGAAGGCAAAACTCAAATAGAAGTATCAAGAGAAGTTGGTATAAGTCAAGCACAAGTATCTAGACTTGAAAAAAATGCAATTGCAGATTTGCAAAAAAATATATAGATTGCTATCCAATTTTTGTAAACATAAGTAAATATAAAAGCTAGTTTATGACAAAAATAGATACATCACAATGATGTATCTATTTTTGTTATAAACTAGTAATACCACTACTAGGATCAGTAGAATTAAACTGAGCTAACAACTTCCCTGCTGCCTCTATATGGTCTTCTGTACCTTTGCGATATGTCCAATAGTATGGGTACATAGGAAACAAACTTTGACCAATTTCTGCCATCATACTTTGCCATGCTAAAAAATACATTTCCAATGGAGCATTGTTGTTGCGTAATCTATACCATCTTTCAGGTTTACCACTAGTCACACTAATCATCCATAGTTTGCCACCGTCTTTTATGCTTTCTATAAACTCATCAGTAAATATATCTTGCAACCACTTTTTTAGCAATGCAGGATCACTATACCAAATAAGTGGTATAACTATAAGTATACGATCATGCTCCTTGACTAATTGCTGTTCTTGCTTGATATCAAAAGCATACCCCTTATGGCTTTCAGAAAGCTTGTGTATTGTTATATCTGTATGTTGTGCAAATTCATTTATCCATGTGGCACTAACACTACTCTTTCCCAAATCTGGGTGAGCAAATATTGCTAATTTTTTCATAATTATATTTTATCATATTTTACAAGTTTTGGCAATTGATGCTACAAATAAAGTTGTACTATACAAAGTAGTTTTTGACAAACTTTATTGTATCACAATATTTTCACTCCCCAACAATCCGCAAAGCTCCATATACAACAACTCACTATTGTCAACTTTATTGTCCAAAGCAAGCGTGCCACCACTTAGAGTATCTATAAGCAAAACACTACAATCGCCACCACTATAAAATTGCAACACATCTTGAATATTAGATATCTTAATTATCATATCATCATCAAATGGTATTTTTAAATTTAATATATTTGAACTTACAAATTTGGATATTTGTGGGGATACTATAGTGTCTACGATTTGACTACTATCAGCAATAAGTCTATCATCATTTTTTATAGATACTTCTTGAGTTGTGCTAGATTGCTTTGCAACATTTGATAAATTTTGTTGTTGATATTCCAACAACTTACTAATTTCACTCACCCAAATAGCATATACTCCATCATTACAACTAACTTTTCCCTTTATTGACACTATACTATCAGGGATCCAGTTGTTTTTAATTTTTTCAAAAGCGGTATAACCTACCATCACTTCCACACTACCATACAAATCTTCTAATCTACCTACGCCCATTTCCTTACTAGCTTTGGTAAAACGCCTAATAGCCTGTACTAATACACCTGCCAACACAACAATATCACCATCCTTAACTGTTTGTCCAAGACTTTGATCCAACGATTCATAATTGGCGTCAACATTAATATTGTCATCTTTGTATATTGTTTGAAATGCTGTAGTATTGATTGGGTATGATGACAACAACTCCTGATACCCATCCAATGGATGTCCTGTCAAATATATACCGGCAACTTCCTTTTCGTACTTAAGTTTTTGCAAATTAGGATACTCTTCCAATAATGGATATTCAAAACTAGTTTCAACTTGTGGTATTATGTCAAAAAAACTAAATTGCCCTGATGTAGCAGCGTCCTTATCTTTGGACGCTATACTCATCAATTGCTCATAACTATTCATTAGCTGAGGTCTAGTATGACCAAACTCATCAAAACACCCTGTCCAAATCATAGATTCCATATTTTTTTTGTTAAGATTTTTGCCATTCAATCTACTAATAAAGTTCCTAAAATCTTTGAATTTCCCATTTTCTTTTCTATCTGAAATAATTGTCTCAATAAAGCCTACACCTACATTTTTAATTGCTCCCATACCTACACGAATAGCATCGTCATGTACTACAAAGCCAACAAAACTTTCATTGATAGATGGTGGCAATATTTTGATACCCTTTTCTTTTATATATCCAAGATAATGAGAAGTCTCCTCTATTTTTGTTATACGATTGTTAAGTATACTAGCAAAAAACTCTTGTGGATAATGAAATTTGAGATAAGCTGTTTGATAAGACAAATAGGCATAAGCAGCAGCATGAGACTTATTAAAAGCATAGTTTGCAAAACTAGTCATATCTTCAAATACTTTTTCGGCAATTTCCAAAGACACTCCTCTCGCCAAAGCTCCCGTCACAATACCATCATTTGTACCATTCAAAAAAATTTGTTTTTCTCTAGCCATCTCATCGGGTTTTTTCTTAGACATTAGGCGTCGTACAATGTCTGCTCTACCGAGAGTATAACCAGCCAACTCTTGCACTATTTGCATAACTTGCTCTTGATAAACCATAACGCCATAAGTCATATGCAATAATTGTTTCAAAATTGGATGTGGATATTTTATAGATTCAGGATTTCTTTTACCCGATACATATTCAGGAATTTTATCCATTGGTCCTGGTCTATACAAAGCTATACCCGCTATTATATCTTCCATATTAGTAGGATGCAAATTTCTCATAAAAGATCTCATACCACTACTTTCTAATTGAAACACACCTTGAGTATCCCCATCACCTATCATACGATATACATCGGCATCATCATACTCCATATTATAAAAATCTATCTCTACACCTCTATTCTGTTTTATTATATGCAAAGCTCCATCAATATCCGTAAGTGTATTCAGTCCCAAAAAATCCATCTTAAGCAACCCAAGTTGCTCGCACTCTGTCATATTAAATTGGGTTGTCAATTTGTCATCTTGAGTACGCATTATTGGGATATGTTGATATACTGGATCTTTACATATAACTACACCTGCTGCATGTATACCTGTTTGTCGTGGCATACCTTCTAATGATATTGCCCTATCTACAATAATTTTAACATCGCTATCACTATTATACAAACTTACAAAGTCAGGTATAGTTGGGTCTTCGCCCCCTGCCTTTGGTGGTTTGAGTCCTAGCATTTGCTTAATACTAGCATTAACCATTTTAGGCATAGTTTTGGTAATCTTGTCTACTTCATGGTATGGATAATCATACACTCTTCCAATATCCTTAATAGCAGCTTTGGCAGCTAATGTACCAAATGTAACTATTTGAGTGACATTATCAACTCCATATTTTTCTACTACATACTTTATTACTTCTTCTCGTCGCAATACACAAAAATCTATATCAAAATCTGGATTGCTTACTCTCTCACGATTAAGAAATCTCTCAAAAATCAAACCATATTTGATAGGATCTAATTTAGTTATTCCCAAAGCATAAGCTACCAAGCTACCTGCCCCCGAGCCACGCCCCGGACCTACAGAGATTTTTTGACTTTCTGCAAAATGAATAAAGTCCCAAACTATCAAAAAGTAATCTACAAATCCTAAATCACATATAGTATCCAACTCATAATCAAGCCTTTCACCTAGCTCTTTAGTCAATGTTCTATCACCCAAACGATTCTTCAAACCATCTAATGCAATACTACGCAAATATTGTTCTGCACTAAATCCTTGTGGTGGAATAAATTCGGGCAAAAGTTGTTGTTTTACAAAAAAATCACATTCACACTTATTGGCAATTTCTATAGTATTTGCAATTGCGTCAGGGAAATTTGCAAATATCTCTTGCATCTCATTGCATGACTTAAGATAAAATTGGTTGCTCTCTTGATAATCACCTTCAGCATTATTTTGCAATTGATTTATAGTAGTTCTATATGATATACATTGCAAAGCCTTTTGCATTTCAGCATCACTAGCATAAAGATAATGCACATCATTAGTTGCAACAAGCTTAATATTGAGAGAGTTAGCTATTTTTATAAGCTGTGGCATTACTTGTTTTTGTTTAAACAAACCATGATCTTGTATTTCTATATAATAATCATCTCCAAAAAGCTTAGCATACCTCTCCGCCTCTCTCATAGCACTGTCAAATTCCATTGCCAAAATATACTGAGACAATCTACCAGACAAACATGATGACAAACATATTAGTCCTTCATGATATTCTGTCAATAAATCAAAGTCTATTCTAGGCTTGTAATACATTCCATCCTTGTATGCTATAGAAACCAACTTGACCAAATTGTGATAACCTATATTGTTTTTGGCAAGAAGTATTAGATGTCCATGCTTGGGTTGCCTACCATTTACACTAACTTTTATTAGATGATTGTCTGCTACATATACTTCACAGCCAATAATAGGCTTTACTTTCCATTTACCACCATTTTGTATAAAACTTAATGGGTCTGCTTTGGGGTCACTCAACTTTACTGCCGCTTTAAAAAACTCAAAAGCTCCAAACAAATTGCCATGGTCTGTCATAGCCACAGCAGTTTGTCCAAGTTCTTGACAACGATTAAACAAGTTTTCTATTTTCAATGCTCCATCAAGCAAACTAAATTGTGTGTGTAGATGTAGATGAACAAATGGAATTTGTTGCACAGTAGATTGAATTGTTGATTGAGAATTTTTTGTTGTCATATTATTTTTTTTGTTATAATTTTTTTAAATCATTACAAATATCAACTATTTTATCCAATCTATGTTTGATTCCACTCTTGGATATTTTTAATGATTTAGCTAATAGCTCTAAAGATTGTTCGGGATACATCAATCTAATTTTTGCAGTATCTTGCAAAACAGGTGAAAGCTTGTCAAAATTTCCACTAGATTGCAACCACTCGATACATTCTATGTATTTTAGACTACTGTATATAGACTTATCTATATTGGCCGTAATACAATTAGTAGCTCTATTTATATTCTTTCTAATATCTGCACTTGCCAAAACATTATTAAACTCTAATGAATTATTTATAGCTCCCAACAAAACCATTATATCAGCAATAAGAACACTATCCTTAATATAAACCAAGTGTCTATTATGATGGGCAAGGATTTTTGAAACAATATTAAAACTTTGTAAACAATATTGTACATACAAAGCTTTTTCAACAGTAGGCAAAACAAACTCTAAATGATATCCAGTAGACATACTAAAAGAACCAACCCCCAAATACACCCCCTTAAGATATGTAGCTATACAACAACTATTAGAGATGTTAAGCAAATCCATGTCCAAAATAAATTTGTCTATATTGTCACCTTCAATACGCAATAACTGTCCCAATTTAAAAATTTTCAAATTATAAATTTGCAAGATAGGTTTGAGCAACAGAGCATATTTATTGTGTGTATCTATACAAAACTCATTGTCAACTTTATAACAACAACTATCCAAAATCCCCTTACAAAAAGAAAGCTTGCAACAATTATTATCAATAATATTGAGTGCAATTTCTTGTTTAATATCTATAGTATTCATACTTATAATCCAAATGCAATACAACCATAAATATGGATTTTATACTAAAAATAACGGCTTATAATTAGCTCTCTCCATATCCACCAAATCACCAATAAATATTACTCCTTCCTGTATCAACAATTGCTTTTGAATATTAGAACCCCCAAAAGCAAACCCACTTGCCATTCTACCATCTTTTGTAACAACCCTATGACAAGGTATAAGATTAGGATTGGGATTAGAATGCAATGCCCACCCAACTTGCCGTGACATTCTTGGATTGCCACAAGCACTAGCTACACTACCATAACTAGATACTTTCCCCTTAGGAATAGATTGCACTACTTGATAGACTTTACCAAAAAAAGATTTTTGATTACTCATAATATATATACACCACAAATTTACTTAGTTATAAAAGTTTGTATATCCACAGTATTAGATATAGATTTTCCATTATCATCAATCAAGCGTTCATCTTGAGTTAAATATTCAAGCTTTATCCCATAAACTCTCTCATAACATTCTTTCCATACTTTGCTGTTATATTCTTGCAAGCTTAAAGTATTTTGTTTAATGCTCAAATTTGGGTCAGGATAAATTGGTGGCATTATATTTATAGTAAATTTTTGAACTATCAAGCTATCTTTACCCACTTTGCTTGTATCTTTCATAGTCAAAAAGCAAGGTATAACAGGAACATTATTTTTTGCTGCCAACAAAAAAGCACCCTGCTTAGTAGGTCTAGGTTTCTTATAATGATGCCATAAACTACTTTCTGCAAAAATACACAACTTTTTACCTTTATTAAGCCAATACGAAACTGCTTTCATACTTTCTATATTCAACCTAGCATTTTTTTCACTTATTGGCAAAGTATTGCAATTTCGCATAAATATACCTACGGGTCCAGGATAAGTATAATTGCTATCTTTTACTAACTTGAACAACCTAAATTTCCAATATCCAAAATATCGTCTAAATGCCAAATATGGGATATAATGATCATAAGGATGCACATGATTGAGTGTAACTATAGCTCCACCCTTTATATCCTTCAAATTTTCTCCACCAACTATGTCAGATCTAGGGTCAAAATCCATAACTTTCTTGCGTATTTCACTATTGATAAACAACCTAGCAAGCTGATTACTGAAGTATGTTTTGATATTACTTCTCCACTTTTTTTTGTACAAATCTATCTTGTTTACATCTAAAGGTTGATAATTATGAGTGTCTTCTATCTCTTCATTAAATAGACCACGCCGCTCAAATTCTTCCATTTTAAGTATCATATCTTGTCTATGTTGTGGGTTGCTATAATCCCTATGATCATCCATAAATCAAATTATAACATATAATTGCCAAAATTGTCCAATTATATGTTATAATTTGATTTTAATTTAATCATAAATACAATACTAAGAAATTGTACAATGCTGCCAATTTCAGTTAGAAAAATATTTGCTATATCTAAGTATTGCTGTACTACTTGTTGTTTATAATTTTTAGAAAATATCATAAAAACATCAACACATTTAAAACCAGTATTGATTTAAATGTGTTGCTCTCAATCCTTTATGCACTTGACTTAGTTAATACAATAGTTTTGTTTTGCAATAGGTCATTCATAGAAATAGTTGCTATATTTCGTTTAATTTTGTCTACTACCATACTCCAATTGCCATTTGATTTTGAGTTATATATTTCTAAATTCATTTTTTTATCTTTTATGTTTATTTGCAATACACAATATAAAAAAATTTGTGGCAATATGGGATCAAATGTTATTTTTTTACCTGATATATTCAAACCCAACATATCACTAATCAAACAATCATACAAAGCTGCATGCCAGTCTTTGGATTGAAGACTAAAAATACCTACAACTTGATTGGACATCAGTTCAAAACTTTGCAACATACTATATGCCAAATCATTGTGATTAATACTCAACAATGCCTTTAATATATGAACGCTATCAATACAATGTGTTGTTAGCTTTCTTTGTGACAATGCTTTATGCATTGTTTTATAAAGTTGTTTAGTTTGATGTGCATCTGTTACCTTACTTAGTATTGCCAAAGCCTGCACTCTAATATCTATGCTATTAGTGTTTGCTCCAAAATGAGTACCCATCCAAAAATTGTTGTTTATGCAATCTTGAAGACTATCAGCTAAATTTATCCAAAAGTGTACTACTTGAGTATCTTGTATAAATGGCAATATTTGCCTAATACACCATATCCAAAGCATACTATCATAAACAGAAATTTTGTTATCTTCATTTATAATCAAACCTCTCTTACCTAAAACCAGTTTATTATTTAATAAATATAAACAATAATTTATTATAGTTATAGGCTTTCCATCTAAATTAATTCTATAATCCAATATATTTATATCCTCTGTAACACTACAATACCTAGAAAGTACAATTATATAGTATATATCCATCATTCCACTATTTGCGAGTTCAATCAAAGATTGCCTTGCCTTTGAATAATCAAAGTATATATCAAACAAAATATTGTACAATCTTTTCAACATATATTCACTCATATTTTGTGTTGCTAAATTTGAATTACAATCAAACAATGAATTAATATATTTACAAGATTTAGGCAACCAATTGATAGCATTCATAAGTACATTGTCACCTTGTATCAATGTTATGTCAATATCAATTGGTTTGGATTCGTCTATATATTGATTTTTAAAGTTTGATAGTGTATATTTAACACTCTCTCTTGATTTTTCTTTTAAAGATATTTTAGAACTTATTGCAACGCATGGATATACTCCACCACTCTCTGCAAGATTTCTCGTTTTTATTATCCTACCATACTGATTGCAAAAACTCTCCTTACTTACACAAAAACTATCTACAACTGCACTAGTGTTGATATACAAATTAGTGTCACTATACGAGTCTACTACTACAATTCCATCTTGTCCCTTTACAATTGTCTTGTATTGATTATTGTGACTTTTTAGTGGTACAAAAAAAAGTACATTCAAATCCATCTTTCTACTATTTTCATTGTCAAGTTCTAACTCATATTCCACCATACTATTTGCAATCATAACAGTCATAGTACTCGTTATATTTTTAAATTTGCTACAAAATTTTGTACTATCCTTAAAAAATGAACAAGCATACTCCACTTCACTATCCATTTTACCATAAATGAGACTAGGAGACCAAATTTCGTTAGAATGTTCCAACGCTACATATCCTTGCATATCTCCAACTATATTCCCAAATTGATCACTTGCTACGCTGTATATATAATTAGAAAAACTATTGTACCATCTATTTTGATAATCAATATTTGTCAAATCAAAACTAAGTTGATTTCCCTGTATATTTGGATTGCTATTATTGTTGTGAGACATTTGCAACAATATATTGTTTGGAAGCTGATTGTCATTATGCAATATTGGTTGTTGTTCATCAAATTTATTATCTTCATAAAAAATAGAGTGTTGTATTAATAATTCATATTGAGATTTATCCATATTTACAATATTAAATATGTTGATTTTTATTTGATAACATTTATTTAATTCGCATATATCCAAAAGTTGTTCTATCTTGCGTAAAACAAATTTTTGAGTTGTTGATGCAACATAAAGTATTACAAGATTGTACTTTATTATTTTAGCAACATATCTCATATTGATGAGTTGTTTTTTTAGTTTTATATAATCCAGTCCTTGCAAACTCAATACTACAGTATGAAAGTCTAAATCTAAAGTATTATTTTTTAAAAAATTTTCTACATATGGTTGCTTTTTAGTATACATTAATTTTGATAAAACTATCGTAGTATCAGTAGGTAATTCCAATATTGTGTTGTATCCTTGTACTTGTCTAAATATAAATTCGCTATCAAATGAATTTGAATTAATATAATCCAACACAAAAGCTATTTGCAATTTAAACTTTGGCTGCAAACTTATATTGCATGACAACAAACCTCCATTTACACTTGCAGTACCTCCCAACACCAATAGCTTAGCATTGAGCTTATTGCTAGAAATATACTCTATACTTGTAGATTTGTATACTGTTTTTAGATTAGAATGTATGGTTAAGTTTGCTGACAATTGTATTAAGTGTTGTGCATTAGAGTTGTTAGTTATTGTAATATATCTCACATCACAATGTTTATCTTGAAGTATTAGTGCATGTGTACATATCTCTACTCCATCAAATTCTACACGATATACCGTTCTATCTTGGTATCTAGTTGCATTGTCATATACACTATATACCCCACTAATTGTATTTAAAAAAACATTAAAACCACCGATGTATCTATCTCCGTCCAAAATTTGAGTAGCTCCAAAAAAGCTTTTTCCACAACCACTACTATCTATTATTGCAGTATACATACCATCATAAAACAAATTAAATTCAGGGTATTTAGAGTATTGCAATGTATGAATAGAAGTAAAACTAGATAAATTAAGTCTAATAAAATCATTAAAGCTGTTATTGTAACTATCTTGCAAACAACTCAATAAATAGCAAATTAAATCAAAATGTTTATTTTGGAGTATATTAGCTTGATAAATAATATCGCTAAATCTTATATTATTTTGCATTAATACCAAATTATATTGATACTGACAATCTATATCAGAGTCAATATCATAACCTTTTGCATACAAAGGAGATTTGTATTTAGACATATCCAAATATCCCTTTTTGCTATCTTTTAATCCTAAATTTATATCATTATAAGATTGTATAAACTCACCACAAACATTATGCAACTTCAATAATGTTGAATAACAATACACTGTCTCTAACATCTCACTTTCAATATCTGTAAAAAGCGAATATTGATTAAAGATTTCCAAAACATTTTTTAAACCCACTTTAGACAACAAAGCTAATCTAGACAACAAAAATATTCTAGGCTCATCACCTATAAAAGGTAGTTTTTTGAAATACAACTTTCTCTTTTTTAAATTCTTTTGTATTGTCTTTATTGACAAATAATTATTCTCCAATATGTCTATTGTTTTGGATTCAATATTATCAACTTTACAAAACTTGCGTATTCCTAACAGAGAAATTTTTTTAAAGAATTTATTAGCTCGCTTGTCTAAAGTATTAGATTTAGCTATTAATATCACCTGTTCTTCCAAATCATAAATATCTATATCTATAAAAATACAAGATTTTTTTTTGAATTTAATAAAACTATACAAAACAAATAATAATAAAACAAATAAAAAAATCCACAACATAATACAATTGTAGACTTTTGATATTAAATTTATACTCTATAGTATCCTTATGACTATAAGACACAATATTTTATTGTTTGTACAAATCTATACAAATAACTTGTACAAACTAAACAGAGCATGATTGATGCCTTGTTGAATTATATCTGATCTACTTCCTTCAAAGTTATTAGAAAATACTCTTATACCTTGTCTATTTCCTATAGCCAAATATGTTCTACCTTGATGATATGACTTGATTTTTGAATTTAGTTGTGGACTAGCATAACCTGAGGTAGCTATAACTATGTCACAATTTGTTTGCTTTAGCAACGATACCGCCATATCATATACTGTATTTTCATTTATAGCACCATTAATGTTGAGTTGTTCCAAATCCAAACCCAATCTCATACTCTTAGAAAAATTGCTATAGCAAACTATACTCTCAATCAAATATTCACTAGCTCCGGCTAAAGACGCCAACGAACTAGCTATACCACCCGCCGTATAAGACTCTGCTAAAGCAACTTTGTATTTATACTGTCTCAAATGTGCTACTACTGTCTCTATCAAGCTTTTTTTATCTACACTATACAAACTATCTAACAAAAATTCTGTAATCCTATTGAGTACATCTATCTTAAGTTGTGGGTCTAACTTTTCGCTTATCATTAAATTGAGAATAGTATCATTGAGTTTGGTATCTATTTCATACTTAAGGATACCTTTTGGATATTTAAATCCTACCAACAACTGCTCTATCTCTTGTGAGGATTTTGCATAAGCTCTAAATTGATATGACTGAAATTTAGATTTTGAACTAGATATTTTAGGAATAATTTCATGCACAAACATAGCACTATCAAAAGTATCACATTTCACCCACTTAATACCCGCAATCATAAAAACAGTATTTTCGGTCTTACAACCAAACCTATTTTTGAGATAATCAAGAATATGCAAAATATTACCTGTCAAAATTACAATCTTATATGAAGATTTGATATACTCATATGCTAAGTCAAAATTTTTTTTAACTATTTGCAAAACTCCCAATGTTTCTATACCAAAATCAAATAGACAATCCTTAATATTGTCTATTTGATTTTGGTTTATATTGTCTATACTTACTATTATTGCACTCATTTATTTGAATATTTTTATACTTGTATAGAAAATTTAATAATTTATTTTTTATCTATATTATTTAAATCAATAACTATTCAGTTATGATTTCCGTAATCAATACTCTTTTATTCTTTATAATATAATTTGCACATGACAATATTGACAACAATGCAGCCAACAACAACACGACAATTCCTATATGCAACACATACTCACTAATATCTGAAGTGATATATGTTGCCAACAATACAACTATTATTCCAATCATTTGAACAACTGTCTTAATTTTGCCCAAAAAATCCGCTGCTAATACCACAGACTTGCTAACAGCTATCAATCTAAATGCACTAATAATTAATTCTCTAGATACAAATATAAGAGTTATTATTAGCATACAAAGTTGTATAACATCATTGTTGTATATTTCATATACAAACAATATAGATGCACTATTGACCAAAAGCTTGTCAGCTATAGGATCTAGAAATTTACCTAAATCTGTAACCAAGTTATATTTGCGAGCTATCCAACCGTCCAAAAAATCAGTACTAGCAGCTAAAATAAATATTATGAGAGCAATAAGTCTATTGTGTGGAATATTTCCCAACAAAAAGAATACTACAAAAGCCGGTATCATGAGTATACGAAGTAGTGTCAATTTGGTCGGCAAATTCATAAAATTTTCTCCATAATATTGAAATCATAAAATGTTAATCTACTTTCTTTCCCAACAAATCATAACCATCAACTCCAACTATCTGTACAGAACAAAACTCTCCAATCTTAGCATCTGTACCATCAAAATAAACTAAACTATCTATTTCAGGAGCATTATATTGTGTCCTACCATACAATGCATTGCGATCAAAATCCATGCCCTCATACAAAACATTTAGAATCTTACCTATTTTCAACTCATTTTTTTGGGTAGCTACAGATAACTGAGTTTGTCCTAATTCATTTAGGCGTTTCATTTTGGTAGCTCTAGTATGTTGCCCTTTAATAAAATAAGATGGAGTGTCTTGCTCTCTAGAATATGCAAAAAAACCTACATTATCTAGCTTTTGAACTTGCAAAAACTGCACAAGTTCTTGATGTTCTTGCTCAGTTTCAGACGGAAAACCTGTAATAAAAGTACTACGAATAGCAATTTCAGGAATAGCTTCTCTTATTTTATCTAGCAATGGTACAAGCTTATCATGAGTCATATGCCTTCCCATCAACTTCAACACTCTATCATTGACATGTTGTAAAGGCATATCTATATATTTTGCCACTTTAGGATTGTGTGCAATAGTATCTATAATTTTGTCTGTAACTAAGTCAGGATAACAATACATAAGCCGTATCCATTCTATACCATCAATATCACTCAACTTGTCTATAAGTTCTTTCAACTTAATTCCATCACCCTTATCTATTCCATAGCTAGTCAAATCTTGAGCTACCAAAATTATTTCTTTTGCACCCTTATCAACCAATCCATGACATTCATCTATGAGTGAATGTATTTCTCTAGATACAAGCTTGCCCCTTATACTAGGTATAGTACAAAAAGAACAATTAAAATTGCAACCTTCACTTATTTTTAGATATGCATAGTGCTGTGGCGTGGTTATATATCTTTCAAAACTACCTACACCAGTATCTTCTAGGTCTATTACTCGTTCACCATTATAAAGCCTATCCAAAATACTATGTATTCTATCATATGCCCCAACCCCCAAAAAGGCATCAACTTCGGGCAAGTTATCAGCAAGCTCTGTCTCTGCATATTTTTGGGGCATACAACCTGTAACTATTATCTTTTGACATACTCCTATATCTTTATACTTAGTTATACTTAAAATAGTATCTATAGACTCTTTTCTAGCCGAATTCAAAAATGCACATGAGTTGACGATAATCAAGTTAGCATCTTTGAGATTCTCCACAAAATCATATTCTAAAAGCTTGAGTTGATACATCATGCGTTCAGTATCTACTCTATTTTTATCACAACCCAAACTTATTACACTTGCAGTTTTCTGCTTTATATTTTTGTTTTCTTTAGTCATTTTATTCTACACTACCAAAGTCAGCTTCATAAATTTCTTTGGTAATCTTAACTTCTCTCATACGACTACTTGGATCCAATGGACCTATATATCCTCTCATCTCCATTTGATCTATAACTCGTGATGCTCTAGAGTATCCTACTCTAAAATATCTTTGCACCATAGTTGCCGATGCATTTCCAGTCTCAACTATTTTTTTTGCCACTTCAGGTAAAAGAGGATCAGTATCATCAAGGTCTAAATCATCCGGATCAATAGAATTAGGCTCTTTGACATACATAATTTCTTTTTCTATATTCTCTTCAAACTTAGCTACATTGTGTTCCTTGCAATAATCTACTACAGACGCAACTTCGGCACTAGTTATAAAAGCACCTTGTATGCGTTTTGGACTATTATAATCAATAGGATTATACAACATGTCACCCCTACCAAGCAAACTTTCTGCACCACCTGTATCCAATATTGTACGAGAATCAACCATGTTTGTAACACTAAATGCAATTCTAGATGGCAAGTTAGCTTTAATAGTTCCTGTAATTACATCTACTGAAGGGCGTTGAGTAGCTACAATCAAATGTATTCCAGCCGCTCTAGACTTTTGAGTAAGAGTCCTTATTTTGTCTTCCACATCTCTTTTGTTACTCATCATCAAATCGGCTAATTCATCAATAATTATTACTATGAATGGCAATTTAGGTTCTGTCCCATCTTGCACTGCTTTGCAATCATTAAATTCGCATATATTGCGAGCCTTGTGTGGTATCATCAATTTATAACGGCGTTCCATCTCATTGATAGACCAATTGAGAGCATTTATTGCTTGTGCAGGTTCTGTTACTATATCCTTTACTATCAAATGTGGCAATTGAGAATATATAGACAACTCTACCCGTTTTGGATCTATCAATATTAGACGAACATCTTCTGGACTAGCTTTAAAAAGTATACTAGCTATTATAGAATTTATGCAAGCACTTTTACCACTTCCTGTAGCACCTGCGATAAGAAGATGTGGCATTTTTTCTAGATTGGCTATTACAACTTGTCCTGATATATCCTTACCCAAAGCTAGTGTAAGTGGACTACTAGCGGACTTAAACTCCTTACTATCAAGTATTTCTTTGAGTCCAACTATTCCAATTTTTGAATTTGGAACTTCTACCCCTACCGCCTTTTTGCCAGGAATAGGCATCTCTATACGAATACTACCATTGCTCTCTAGATTGTACGCCAAATCATTGGTATACTTATCAATACTCTTAATCGGTATACCTGGAGGCATTTCCAACTCAAATCTAGTCACTGCAGGTCCACAAGCTATTTCCTTAATAGTTGCATCTAACCCAAAACTTTTTAGAGTATCTAATAATATTTCACCCTTAATGTCACTATCTTTTCCAAAATCAGCTATATCAGTAGAATTGTTAGCAAGTAAGTTAAGATTAGGCTTTATATATTTTCTAGCCCTAATAGGTTTTTTAATAGATTTAATTTCATAATCTTCTAAATTAATTTGGTTGTTTTTTATTGTGTTAGATGATTTGACATTAGAATTTTTACTATCCAATTCTATACTAGTATTGACATCTACTGGTGTATCTAAGATAGATTGAGTATCTTGGTTTTGATGATTGTATACATAATATCCTGTGTTGTCAAATACAAAATTATCTTTTGTATCGTCCTTAACATATTCAGAATTTACAAAATCAACTATGTCATCTTCTACAACAGATTTTGATGATTGGAATTTTGAGGTTTTAGAACTTTCTTTTACAACAATTGATGATTGACTACTAGATTCTACAGTTGGGTATGTTACTTCATCTAATATATCATCAGCATACAATAGCTTTGAATCCAATTTTTTCTTGGCAGGTTCTATAGTTGTATGTTTTTTTGGAGATACAAACTGTGATGCTTGTACAATAGGTGGCAATGTAGAATTAGAAATACCGATATCATCTTTATTCAAATCAACATTGTATTTATCTTTCTTTGCGTTTGACAAAGTAGTTCCAAACAATTCTCCATTCATAATTGGAGGAAGAGTATTTGATTTTTCTACAATTTCATCTTTTATTTTAGATTGTGATTTAGGTTTATAAGAACTGTCATAATCTTTAGCAACAGTATCCCCATTAATTATTTCTCCAGGAACAAATTTTTGTTCTAAGTTAGGTGTTGGAGGGAAAGAAAATGTCTTAAGAGGAGAAACTTTAATAGGTGTTGACAACTTTGGAGGCTTGTAACCTGTTGTTGAACTATAATTATTTAACGATAAATTGTTTTTTTGATATATACTATTGGTATTAGGATTGCCATACAATCCCAAAGAACTTGTATTGTTGTAGTTTAAAGAATTATTGTTTAAACTGCCAGCACTTGGATACAGTGACTGATTGTTGCCGAACAACAATTGATGTGCTTGAGTGCGATTATCTACTACTAGAGGATTGTAAATAGGATTGGTTGGTACAAACAAGTTTTGTGTAGGTTCAAGTATCTCATTTTTATAATTATCATGCAACAGTTCGTTGTATTGTGAAGACATTACAATATCTTGTCTTTGCATTTGAATTGGCAAAAACTTTTCTTGCATTTGTTGACTAGCATTATAATTGTTTAGATAAGCCTGATTGGTAGGAGTCTTTAATATATCAGCAACATACAAAGAATTTTGCACTTGCGGAACTACCCTTTGAGCCGTTTGTACAGTCCCTTTAACAAACTTAGGTGATTGTTGTGGAGTTTTATGTTTAAAAAACTTTATATTTTTACCATAATCACTAAACACATAACTACACGCCAAAAAAGCTAAACCCAATACAACCAAAGATACCACAGTCCCCATTAATTTTGCAAATCCAAAACTAATAATACCCAAAACTGCCCCACCTACACTAGTTTGCATATTATATGTTAATTTCAAATAAGAATTGAAATCAGGTTGGGAATCAAAAATATATAAAGTTGAAAGTATGTGCAAAAATAATAATGCAAACAGTATCCCTAATATAGCACAAACAAACTTAGATCTAGAAATTGACAACCTAAATTGTCTAGTTAAAAAATATCCATATAGTCCCAAACCAAACATAAATGGATAAGCCATCAATCCAAACAAACCACTTATAAAGTATGCAATAGCATCAAATACAAAAAATTGTCTAAAAATCAAACAAATCAAAACAAAAACTGACATACCTAAAAGAGTAAGTCCAACTTTCACATCTCTCTTTTTTGCCCCTATGTCTGTATTGCCAATATCTTTCTTTTCCAACACCCAAAATCCCCTTAGTGTTTTATTTAAGCAACTCAATAAATATTTCCCAAATTTAATATTTGTGATAATAAAAAATAATTCTCTTTGAAAATCAATACAAAAATTTTAATAAATTTATACAACTTTAGCAACTATTTTTATAACACTATATCATTTATAAATACTAAACTTTTCCCCACAAGTTTAGCATAACATACAAAATTTGGCAAGTGTATTAATATATTTTTAATAAAAATATCAATTCTTGTAAAATTATGTCTAAATATTGACAAAATACATACTGAAAATTATTATATAAAAAGTTAATTCTACCTACAATAATATATCTACTAAAATAATCTATTCTAAACCCTAGTTGTCATATATATGTGAATTTTGTTTTCTATTGACTTTATAGACTCTAGGCTAATTTTCTATTTTATATCCAAGTTTTTTGCTCTTCCCTGTTTGCCTATCAAAGTTTTCTTCATTTTTTTTCATATATAAGTTGTATAATTGATCGGAATCCATACCTGTTGCAAGACACATACTAACAAAAAAATGTAGTATATCTACCAATTCTTCTTGTATAGCTTCCTTATTTATATCCTTTGGATTTTTCCACCACTTATAGTTGGTCTCTGTAACCATTTCTACAGTTTCTACCATAAGAGCCATTGCCAATTTTTGCAGTCTAGTATCCATATCTTTGTCATGATTTTTTCTCAAATCATGCACAAAAGTATCAAATTCAAGCTGCCTTTCAAAAATTTGTTGCAATTTATCTTTTGAATTATCTTTTATCATAATAATTTTATTCTCTCAGTACTTTTAGCAAATCAACTTCTATAGGCTTCCCCACATAAGCACATGAAACTTGATTAAAATCAAATATTTGTTGAGCTAGTTTGTTTAATTGAGATTTTGTGACTTGCTCTATACCCTGTATCCGTTTGTTGTAATCAAACAATTCATTAGCCGACAACATAAGTTTGCCTGTAGCTATCATGCAAGATTGAACACTTTCCTGTCCAAACACGAATGCAGACTTGAGCTGTGCCTTTGCTCGTTCAAACTCACTATCCGATACTCCATTTTTAACAAATGACACAAGCTCTGATTTTAACATACCCAATACTCTATTAGTATTGGTATGAGTAATATTGCACACTACATTAAAAACCCCACAATCTAGATATGCAGATGGAGTAGTATATACAGAATAAGCCAAACCTGCTTGTTCTCTAATATTTTGAAATAACCTACTACTCATTCCACCGCCCAAAATAGCATTAAGTAGTGACAAAGCATGTGACTGTTCATCATTAAATTTTATAGATGGAAAACTAACAATAATATTTGACTGCTCAAATTCCTTAAAATAACTCTCGGCTGTATTGCGATACTGTGGTTTGATAGTATTGTGTTGAACACTTCCCACAAAAACTCTGTCCAAAAAATATTTTCTAACCAACCTATCTACATCTTTATGAGTGATATTACCTGCAAATGATAGCACTACATTGGTAGACTTATAGTGAACATTTATAAAATTTCTTATCGTATCACCATCAAATCTCTTAACATTATCTATACTACCCAAAATAGTTTGCCCCAATGGGTGTTCGCCAAAATTAACTTTTGAAATCAAATCATATGCAATATCCTCTGGCGAATCTTCTACCATGTTTATCTCTTCTATTATGACATTGCGTTCCTTATCCAAATCTTCTTTTTTGTAAGCACTATCAAAATAAATATGTGACAATAATTCAAAACAATGCTCAGTATAATCATCTACACATTTAAAATAATAACATGTATTCTCTTTACCTGTAAATGCATTCACAACAACCCCAACACTCTCCAATCTATCAGCAACATCAAACGCCGAAAGCTTATCAGTCCCTTTAAACAGCATATGTTCGGTAAAATGTGATATACCATTATTAATTTTATCTTCAAAGGCACTACCTACACCCACCCAAATACCTACACACACAGATCTAATATTGTTATTTTGATTGAGTACAACCCTAAGCCCATTGTCATATTCCATTAGTTTTATCATCATTTTAGTATATCCATTTTTGTTGTTTTCAGTTTTAATTATCAACAACTTCTCTAATCATAGAAATTTTAAATCCCTTAGTAGAAATAGCTTCCAAAATTTTTGGCAAAGCTTGTACTGTAGCTTTTGTAGGTTGCATCAATATAAAATCACCACCACTCAAGCGTTCTGTTGCCCTTTTGGTTATTAATTCTGGATCTTGCTCTTTCCAATCCTGTGTATCCGTTGTCCACATAATTGTCTTATAACCAAGGTTATTTGCTTCTTGTATAGTGTGTTTATTGAATACACCTTGTGGGGGCGAAAAATTGGTCATACTTATATTTAACATAGCTTGAACCAATTTGTGAGTAGCCAATATTTCTTCTCTATTGCGTTGTGCCCCTAGAGTGGAATGATCTAATCTAAAATATCCATGATTGCCTATTTCATGTCCATAATGGGCTATACGCTGCAAAGTCTCTTCATTGTTTGCTATCCAACTTCCACCAACAAAAAATGTTGCCGATACCTTATTTGCATCTAAAACGCGCAAAATATCGTCTATGTATTCTGTACCATTGTATACATTAAACATCAACGACACTTTTGTACTGTCATTTCCCCTACTAATCGCACCATCGGGATTGGCATGCACTTGAGTATCCACACTTAGGTAAGTAATACTAAATACACCCAAAACTACAAATGCTATAATAAAGTTGACAACAACATTTCTAAAAACTTTTTCTTTCACCTAAATATCTCCTAACAAAATAAGTATCAAGCACTACATCACTATAGTACTTGTCTACTTATTAGTATTCAAATATTTATGAGAATATGAATATTATAAAAAGAGAATTTTAAGTGTATATACAAAATAAAAATGTATTTCAATATGGAGATATTATAAATTAAATTTTATTTAATAATTTCAAATCTACCCTACCACGCTCATCTATCTTAATTACTTCTACCAAAACTTTGTCACCAACATTTATCACATCTGTCACTTTATTTACCCTTTCTTTAGACAACTTGGATATGTGTATCATTCCATCTCTACCAGGAGCTATGTTGATAAAAGCACCTATCTCTATTGTTCTAACAACTTCTCCCTCGTATCGTTTACCAACCTCAACATCTTCCACTATTGATAATATAATTCGTTTAGCCTTATCTGCCATTATGCCATCATTAGTAGCAATAAATACAGTGCCATTGTCATCAATATCTATTTTTACACCAGTTTCTTTTATTATTTCATTAATAACCTTTCCTGCCTTGCCTATTACATCTCCTATTTTTTCAGGGTCTATACTAAAACTTATTATCTTTGGAGCATACTTAGACAATTCTAATCTAGGTTTGTCTATAACTTTTAGCATTTGAGCCAATATATGCTGTCTACCATCATTAGCTTGGCTTAATGCTTGTTTGAGAATATCCTTATCTATCCCTTTAATTTTTATATCCATTTGAATTGCAGTTATACCATCTTTAGTCCCTGCAACCTTAAAATCCATATCACCCAAAAAATCTTCCAATCCTTGAATGTCAGACAATATAGCAACCTTATTGCCATCTTTAATCAATCCCATCGCTATACCTGCTACAGGAGATTTGATAGGGACACCAGCATCCATCAAAGAAAGAGTACTACCACATACACTAGCTTGAGATGTACTACCATTGCTAGATAATATCTCAGTAACTGTACGAATTGCATACGGAAAATCTGCCTCACTTGGAATTACAGGTTCTAAAGCTCTTTCTGCCAAAGCACCATGCCCAATTTCTCTTCTACCGGGCCCACGCATTGGCTTGGCTTCGCCAGTACTGTAGGGCGGAAAATTGTATTGATGCATATAACGCTTGTGAGTTTCTTCATCAAGATTTTCCAACTTTTGAACTTCTGTAATCATTCCCAAAGTTGTAGTAGTCAATGCTTGAGTTTCTCCCCTAGTAAACACAGCACTACCATGAGTGCGAGGAAGTGTTGCAACTTCTACCCAAATTGGTCTAATTTCTGTCAATTTTCTTCCATCGGGTCTAAATCCATCATTAAGTATTTTAGCTCTTACCTTTTGTTTGGTTAAATTGTACAGTATATCTTTAATATCTTTTTCACTATCAGGAAATGAATCCTTAAATTGTTCTAAAGTATCTTTTAGCAATTGTTCTTCTTGTTCGCCCCTACTATGCCTATCAACTACAGCCAATGCCTTGTCTAATTTTTTATCAGCAAAAGCAATTACGGCATTTTGTAAATTCTCATCTATTTTATAAAAATCTATTTGCTTTTTAGGTTTACCTACTTTTGCTACAATACTATTAATAAAATCAACTTGTCGCTTTATCTCTTCATGCCCAAACAATACCCCATCTAGCATTTGTTGCTCCGTAACACCATCTGCTCCCGCTTCTATCATAAGTATAGCGTCAACAGTGCCACTCACAACCAAATGCAAGTTGCTCTTTGCTCTTTGCTCATTGTCTGGATTTATTACATATTTACCATCTATCATACCGACTACAACACTACCTGTAGGACCAGCAAACGGTATATCAGATATAGACAAAGCTATACTACTACCCAACATACCAAAAACTTCTGGTGGATTATTTGTGTCTATAGACAGTACGGTGCTAACAATAGATACATCATTAAAGAATCCCTTTGGAAATAGTGGTCTAAGTGGTCTATCAATAAGACGAGAAGTTAATATAGCTTTGTCACTAGCCCTTCCCTCTCTTTTTTTAAACCCACCTGGAATGCGTCCCATTGCATATTGCTTCTCTTCAAAATCCACACCTAATGGAAAAAAATCTATCCCTGGTCTAATACTGTCAGACATAGTGGCATTGGTCATTACTACAGTATCACCACACTTTATCCAACAACTTCCATTAGCTTGTCCACCATACTTGTGTATAATGACTTCTACTTTTTTACCACCTATAGTAGTCTCAAATATTTCGGGCTTATTTTCAATAAAATTCATATTATCCTCGTTTTAATATATCCACAAATCTTTATCAAGTATCACTTTAATCATTCACAAACAAATATAAGCTATCTCAAGGAAAATTTATTGTAATATATCAACTTTTTCCCTTAAATAACAAAATATTCTAGTCCAAATTTTCACAACGATTAGTTAGGACTAAAATATTTTTTAGCAAGATATTGACTTGCTTTTATACTTATTTTCTTAATTCTAGTTCTGATACTATCTTTCTATATCTCTCTATATCCTTATCTTTAAGATAATTCAACATACTTCTACGACTACCTACCATTTGTAGCAAACCACGCCTAGAATGATGATCCTTTGCATGAGTCTTGAGATGGTCAGTAAGATGATTTATCCTATAAGTCAACAATGCAATTTGCACTTCAGGACTACCGGTATCACCCTCAGATCTAGCATATTTGTTGATAATTTCAACTTTGATATCTTTGTTCATGTATCCTCCATTAATCAAGATAATATATATCTTTATAGTACATTACTACTATGTTTGCGAGGAGAACGCTTCAGTAGGTATTGTACATTTTAAATATATCATGAATTATAAAAATTGTAAAGCAAAACATTTGTGATTTTTTATAAAACTTGTAGAATTGAATATGTGCAATAGAAGTAGCCCATTGCATTGCAATAGGCTACAAAATTTAATGAATAATAAAAATAATTTTTTAAAAATACTATCTCAACATAATACCGTTAACATCAATCCCACAATACATCAACAATATAGGCAAAAAGCCACTAACAAAGACATATATACAACTATACATTAATAAAAAAACAAAAATTCTCACAACAAAATCCAACTTAGGATTGATTAAATGGCTATTGCCACTAGGCCATGGACACCTTGTAAACCAAACTTTGTATTTAGGCTTGTATTTCAACATATGCTTTCTCACTAAAACTGCTGGAATAATACCTACAATCAAAGCTGGAAATACACAAAGCATAGCCATACCACCAAACCATTCCCACTCTACTCCACAATTCAATGCTATAATTGTTGATAATATTGGCAAGCAAGTATTGATTGCTACTCCAAAAAGAATTATGCTTTTATATTCACACAATTTTGTTTGTTCAGTAACTGATTTAAGTCTTTGTCTTGTTTTAAATAAGACAATTATAATACTAAAAAAACTCGCTATACTTAGCATTGATATTAGCAATAAATAAGTCATAATATCATCACCAAACAACTATGCATATACACTAATACTTGCTCCCCAACTATCCCCAAACCACGGTATCCAACATGCTTGATAACGAACTGTAGCCCACGAAATAACCATAGTTTTATTCAATACATTCAAATTCTCTTCTATACTAGGATTGAATATAGCCAAAATGACATCTATTACTGCTTTAATTATTTCTCCTATAATGTTACTAGCAGCTCTAAATGCGTTAAAAAGAGTAATAGCAGCAACTATTATACCAAAGTATTGGTCAAGCATAGGGAAAAGCCAACTTTCTACTCCATATCCAGCAAGAGCTTGTTTGATTTTATCTATTACATTTCCAGGATTTAACAAATCATTTATAGCCGTAGCAAGTGAATAGATATTGGCAAGCACACCTATAATACTAATGACAGTACCAAACTCACTATCACCATCAAAAGACAACTTGTTCCATGTGATGTAAAATCCCCACGCATTCATGCGGGACATCATATAAAACTCTTCTACAAATACCAACTTCAACTCGTCATCTATAGTTGCCA